>JAAUYH010056818.1_pt1 | contig 21055 bp, 25 predicted proteins | sample 7278061 | NCBI WGS metagenome assembly JAAUYH01 (sample SAMN14350203, study PRJNA611818) | marine sediment metagenome | isolation source: surface marine sediment (0.6m) | place: French Polynesia: Moorea | collected 2018-08 | reverse complement strand
TGACTGCTGTAACTTTCCCTTCTGCTACTAAAGTAGTAATTTGAGCAGATCCTCCCTGAGAATCGGGAAGTAGGCATTCTACGGGTAAATCAGTTTCTTTTTGAATCTGTCTGCCAAGCTCTTCTGTCGCAATTAAGTGATAACGAGTTAATACCGCTTGATGTTGTCGGACAAAATTGACGATGAGAGAAGGCAAGCTTTCCTCACTATTGCCAATCACTGTATTGATTATGTTGTCTTTTTGATTTTCGCGAGTAATTAAAGCTATAGTTGCAGACATAAGATTTTCTTGATTATTTTACTTTTTGCTTTTTTTCCTTCCTTATTTTCTCTATTAAAATAAAAACTAATTTAACAGTTGTCAGTTTCACTGGCTCGAAACGAGATTGTAATTATTAGACCTGTCTTGCATAAATAAATTCAAGGGACGGGTAAGACAAGCGGTCGGAACTTGGTGAGGAAACCTCACCTAGAGCAAGCCGACCAAGAGAGGGAGATAAAGGGGAAATTGCTCCCCATACTTCCCACACTCCCCACACTCCCGAATCTTCCTCAACCGCTCAATTGAGGACTTATGCAAGAAGTTTATTGTTTGATGTAGGCATTATTCGTTAATAAAGGTACACAACTACTACTATTTAAAACTGCTGCTAATTCTACATCTTGAGGAAATCCTCGGTTAATTAATTCTTGACCAGAAATAGATTTTTCCAAGACTGAAAACAGTTCGCCTTGCCAGCGAGAAAATACAGTTACAGCAGTTTCCGCTTCTGGCGACAGATTTCCCTTGAGATAACTTAAAATTGCACCAGCACCGATTAAATCTTCTATTGCTGGTCGTAAACTACCATCAGACCACTTCTCCCCTGCAGGAATAACAGCAATATTATTCCCGTAACTTTGAGCAAAATAGGCAACTGCTTTTGCATTACGCAGACAACCTGCTATTGTTGGTTTTGAGTCTGTATGTAAAGAAAGAGTAGCACCATTAGGGGAAGGTAAGACTAATTTTGTACCAGTAGGAATATTGATGAGTGAAGAAGGTGCTAAAGAATAACCACTACTTGGTCTTCTTTCTTGACTTGCTAATTCTGCTTTAACTTGTCGGGCATAATCTGACGCAGATAAGTCTCTCCATTGATAGGGGAAAATAACTGCTCCATTATTGGTAGCAATTTCTACGCTGGTAGAAAAGGAAAGAATATCAACAATAATAACTACATCACTGAGAGAAGCAAGTTGATTAATACCTTGTAAACCCCACTCGCAACGTAAATCAAATGCTGACTGAGCAAAAATCATTTATTTTTAGTAGTTTTGTCCTACTCAAGTTTAGGCGAAAATTTAAGCTAGGTGCGGTAATATTACCTAGTCGCCCAAACAGCCTAATAATGTCCGATATTAAAACCCAATTAAGCGAACAACTAGCTAGCATTGAGTGGAATTTACTCATCCCTCATGCTCAAAGAGACGCTGTAGTTATAGTTAAAGAGCAATTAAATTTAATTGATGTAGGAGTAGCAGTAGCTGAAGACAATACAACTTCGGTAAAAAGCTGGATTAGCCAACAACTCATCTACAAACCTTCTCCCCAAGATTTATCTACCTGGAATAGCGAACCAAATAAAAAATTCATGACTTTGATTGTTCAGCCTTTTGTTTTGATCCAAGAACATTGAATAATTGCAGGGACGAACAACCGTTCGCCCCTACTGAAGACGATCGATCGTCCGATATTGAATTGCTTCGGCTACATGATGGCTTTTTAGGTGTTCATCACCAGCCAAATCGGCTATGGTACGAGATACCTTTAAAATCCGATCCATAGCTCTAGCAGATAAGCCCAACTTGCGAATTGCTCCTTCTAGCAGATTACTACTAGCTTGGTCTAATTGGCAGAAACGACGTAGATGACTAGAATTCATTTCTGCGTTACAGGTAATTTGGGGACTAGATAATTTAGTATTTTCCTGCTTGTCAGTTTGCCAGCGATGAGCGGTGCGCTCTCTGGCTGCAATTACTCTAGCTCTAACCGAGGTAGAATCTTCTCCTGTAGTTTGAGCGATCATTTCTTCTGGTTTGAGACGATTTACTGCTACCTGCAAATCAATTCTATCCATTAAAGGCCCTGATAACTTTGCCCAATATTGTTCTCTTTGTCTAGGAGAGCAAGTACAAGGTTGAATTGGATCGCCAAAATAACCACAGGGACAAGGATTTGTACTAGCTACTAAGGTAAATTGAGCAGGAAACATCACTGACTGACGAGTCCGCGAAATAGTGACAAAACCATCTTCTAAAGGCTGACGCAGAAATTCTAAAACGTTGCGTTTAAACTCCGTTAACTCATCTAAAAACAAAACTCCTTTATGAGATAAAGATATTTCGCCAGGACGGGGAAAACTACCACCTCCTACTAGAGAAGGTCCTGATGCAGAATGGTGGGGACTGCGAAACGGTCTTTCTGTAATTAGAGAACCTTTATCTTTAAGCAAACCAGCTACAGAATAAATTTGTGATACTTCTAAGGCTTCGAGGAAAGACAAAGGCGGAAGAATACCTGGTAAGCGTTTAGCCAGCATAGTCTTACCACTTCCAGGAGGCCCCACAAATATTAAATTATGCCCCCCAACCGCAGCAATTTCTAAAGCACGACGGGCATGAACTTGTCCTTTAACATCTTTAAGATTGTGGAGATAAAGACGAGATTGTTCTAATTTACTCTGTATATCCGATTTTACAGGCTGATATTTTTCTGGTCGATCGAGAAAATCAGCTACTTCGGTTAAACTTTTCAATCCATAAACTGCTAAATCTTTTACCACTGCTGCTTCCTGGGCATTATCTTTTGGTACAACTAAGCCAGCAATTCCCAAATTTCTGGCTGCTGCTGCAATGGGTAATACTCCTGCCACAGCCCGCAAACTACCATCTAAACTAACTTCCCCTAAAAATAAATGATCGCCGAGTAACTGAGCATTGATTTGTTCCGATGCTGCTAAAATACCGACACTAATAGGTAAATCGAAACTAGGTCCTTCTTTACGTAAGTCTGCTGGAGTTAGATTAATTACAATTTTGCGGACAGGAAAAGCAAAACCAGAATTTTTTAAAGCTGCTTTTACTCGCTCTTTAGACTCTTGTACCGCAGCATCGGGGAGTCCTACTACTAAAGTTTTAGGTAATCCGCCAGCGACATCCACTTCCACCCCAACTTTAACCGCATCAATACCGACGATCGCAGCACTCCAAATTCTGGCAAGCATGAGTAATTAGAAAAATAAAGTTTACTCCTACTTCGCTAGTCTATTCTCCGATGCTTTTATTCTCTAACCGAGAATTTACCTGATTTTTTGGGAAATATAAAAAGAGTACGGGAATGAAATTAAGAGTTTTAGTTTTTTTAATATGTAATCAATTCCAACGATCGCAGCACTGCAAATTCTAGTAAGCATGAGTAATTACAAGTAATTACAGCAATAAAATGTACTATTATTTAGTCAGTCTATTCTCCGAGGCTTTTATTATACCAATACAAATTTACCAACATTTTTTAATTCGTAGTTTGCTATAAGCTCAGGTTTTAGATCGCATTAGCAACTTCGATCGATTAACCCTTGTTTTTTGCTGAAAAATCAGTATCATACTTTATATAGATTTAAAGCTATCGATCCCATATTTAAATTGATTTTAATCAATAGAACAATTTTACTGTTTACTTACTGAAGGAGTTGATTTGAAATAATGAGTGTTACCAATCGGATTCACTTTAGAAACGTCCAGGGCGATATCTTCGGCGGTATTACTGCTGCAGTTATCGCCTTGCCAATGGCACTAACTTTCGGGGTTGCTTCGGGTGCGGGAGCTTCTGCGGGGCTTTGGGGTGCAATTTTAATTGGCTTTTTTGCTGCTTTGTTTGGAGGTACTCCTACCCTAATTTCTGAACCTACTGGTCCTATGACCGTAGTAATGACCGCAGTTATTGCTAGTCTAACGGCTTCCAATCCAGAAAACGGCATGGCAATGGCATTCACTGTAGTAATGCTAGCAGGAGTTTTCCAAATTCTTTTTGGAGTTTTGAAGCTAGGTAGATACGTGACCCTGATGCCTTATACTGTAGTATCTGGTTTCATGTCAGGTATTGGAGTCATTCTCATTATTTTGCAGATAGCACCGTTCTTGGGACAAAAAGGTCCTGGCGGTGGAGTAATTGGCACAGTACAAAATATACCCACACTACTTGCTAATATTAATCCCCTCGAAACTTTCTTAGCTAGTTTAACTGTTGCTATTCTCTTTTTATGTCCTAGCAAGTTAAAGAAAAAATTTCCACCTCAACTGCTAGCTTTGATTGTTGGGACTTTAATTGCCACTTTCTTATTCGGCAGTGACCAAATACGCACTATTGGCGAAATTTCAGTTGGTTTACCAAGCCTACAAGTACCTACTTTCAGTCCTGCTCAATTACGAACCATGATAGCTGATGCTTTGGTTTTAGGAATGTTAGGTTGTATCGATGCTTTACTAACTTCCTTAGTGGCAGACAGTTTAACTCGCACCGAACATAACTCTAACAAAGAATTAATCGGTCAAGGTATTGGTAACTTAGTTTCTGGTTTATTCGGTGGTATTGCTGGTGCTGGTGCCACAATGGGTACTGTAGTTAATATTCAAGCTGGTGGTAGAACCGCCCTATCTGGTTTAACTCGGGCATTGGTTTTGCTGGTGATTGTTTTAGGATTGAGTCAGTATCTCACAGGTATTCCTAATGCTGTTTTAGCTGGTATTGCGCTTAAAGTAGGTATCAATATTGTTGATTGGGGTTTTCTCAAACGCGCTCACAAAATCTCTCCCAAAGCAGCCTTCATTATGTATGGGGTAATTGCCCTTACCGTTTTTGTTGACTTGATTGTTGCTGTAGGAGTCGGGGTTTTTATTGCCAATATTCTCACTATTGAGCGTCTTTCTAATCATCGTGCGGATACAGTTAAGGCTATTACATACGATGACGAAGAAATCGACCTTAACCCAGAAGAGAAACAGTTATTAGAAAGAGCCAACGGTAGTGTACTGCTATTTTACCTAAGTGGCCCGATGATTTTTGGCGTAGCTAAAGCTATTTCTCGCGAACACAATTTGATTAATGATTATCAGGCATTGGTTTTAGATTTATCAGAAGTACCTATTTTGGGTGTGACTTCTTCCTTAGCTTTGGAAAATGCCATTGAAGAAGCAGTAGAGAAAGGTCGTCAAGTATTTTTAGTAGGATTGCAAGGTCAAGCGGAAAAACGCTTAAGAAAGTTAGGTGTCATGGAAAAAGTTCCTACCCAAAATCTTATCAGCGATCGCACTGAAGCTCTTAGAAAGGCAGTAATCTCTATTAGTGGTTCAGTGTCAGATGTTTACAACAGTCAGGGGACTTCACCTGAAGGTGACTTGATTCCAGAAGATGCAAATTAATTATTACTGATTTTTTGAATAACTTGAAAAGCAGATAAAAGGGAGAGTCGAATGCGACCTCCCATTTTTCTGCTTAATATTCTTTCTCAAATCTTTTATCATTCACAATCCAGAGATGACAACGAGTTAATTCTGACTCCCGACTCGATTAATGGTATTTTCCAGACAGTTCTGTTCTTCTGTTCTAACCACTCTCGCCCACTGGGTATATTTCCAAATACTCACAAAAGCTACCCTAGCAACGATCGCACCTACTACCCACTTAAAAGTCATTTTAAATAAAAAGCGTTGGTTACTTTTTAATTTTTGTTGTAATTGTTTTTTGTTTGCTTGTTCTACTGAATTAATTTTCTTGACTAACTGTTGTTTTTGTTCGCTGAGAGAAAGGTTAGCAGTTGGAGATTAGTCTTGGTGATTTCTCGCCCATAAATTCTTTATTTGCTTGTTTTTGAGATACGATCAAACCTGGAGTAGATAAAAGATCTACCCCTACTTCAACTCCATCTCCATCTGAGCCTAAAGAAGACGAAGTAATTTCGTTAATAACTAATTGTTGAGCAGGTTTTCCAGTTTCATTGCCAAGAATGGAATCAAATGTGATAGTTCCTTTGGTTACTTCTGCTATCGATGGTCCATTCTTAACAGCTAAGAAAGTTGTAAATTCAAAATTATATTTAGCAACCGCACTCGCTGGGTTAACAGCAATCATCTGTGGGACAATTCCTAAACAGATACCCAGAGCAAATTTTAAACCTAAACTAGATAATTTAAGCATAATTACTTTGCTTATTTAATTACTTAAGTACTCACCTTTTCTAACACTTAACATTGTGGATGGCATCAGAGGTTTTAGTGATTTAAATCACATTTTATTAATGGTATGAATTACTTATTTAGATGCTTTTACTGTCATTTATTTCATGATTATTGCGACAAAATTAGGTATTCTATTCTACAAAGAGAAGGTCAATTGATAAAATGCCTAATTTAGCAGCTACTACAACTAACTTACTCAATAAAATCTCAGGACGTACCTACTTACTGGTTGCTATCCTTATTTTTGCTGCTTCCAACTCTGTAACCCGTCGCTTAACGGAAATCGGTGCAGCCAATTTAATCGAGGGTAGAAACGCTATTTCTTTTTGTAATGTTTTATTTGTAGGTAATCTCTGCGCTTTACTAGCATTACTAGCTATTTATGCAAAAGAATGGAATCTTCAGGCTCTAAAAAGATTATCTTTTTTGGATTGGATGGGATTATTAGCGATAGCTACTTTATCAGGGGCATTAGCTCCCTCACTTATTTTTATGGCTCTTGAGCAAACAGCCGTTAATAATGTAGTTTTAATAGGCAGAATTGAGCCACCTTTAGCTTTAGCTTTATCTATTCTAATTCTCAAAGACAGAGTTAATCTTTGGGTAATAGCAGGGGCAATTATCTCTTTTGTTGGTGTAGCTTTAACCGTTGTCTTACAAACCCCCTATGAAAATATGGTAGAAATGGCAGGGTTTAGTATTGGTAGAGGAGAGTTAATGGCAATAGGAGGAGCGATCGCTTTAGCTATTTCTACTATTATTAGTAAGGTTTCCCTTGGTCAAATCTCTTTAGGTATCTTTACTATTTTCCGTACAGCTATAGGTACAGTTATTTTCTTTGTAGTAGTTATCAAGTTATTTGGTGCGATGCACTTTATCGATGCTTTTTCTCCTTTTGTTTGGCAATGGATGTTAATCTATGGTGCAGTAATTGTAGTGGGTGGACAACTGGCTTGGTTCAAGGGTTTAAAAACTACTAACGCTGCGGATGTTTCTTTAGCTAGTTCCATTAGTCCTATAGCGGGTATTTTAGCTGCTTACTTTATTTTGGGTGAAGCTCCTACCGTAGCTCAATACATTGGTGGTAGTGTAATTATTATGGGGATTATTCTCAATCAAATTGGGGTATCTCAACAAGAGAAAGAAATTAAGACAGCAGTGAAACAAAAAAATCAGGATATGGAAGTAGGTTTTAAAGGGATTTGAGTTAGTGGGTAGGGACAATGCACTGCCTTGCCCCTACGTTAGTTAGTGGTTAGTCAACCTAGTTGATCTTAATTTTATGCAGATTACTCAATGTCTTCATACAGCTATTTTAGTTACCGATTTAGCTAAAGCAGAAGAATTTTATAGCAATATTTTAAGCTTATCTAAATCAGAAAAGCGATCGCTCAAATTTGCTGGAAGTTGGTATCAAATTGGAGCATATCAAATTCATTTGATTGTCAATCCTGAATTTACCAACCCAATATTTAATCCAGATAAATGGGGACGTAATCCTCATCTAGCTTTAGCAACAGATAATTTGGCTGAAGTCATAGCTAAACTACAAAATCATGGTTATCCTGTGCAAATGAGTTCATCTGGTCGTGCTGCCTTATTTACTCAAGACCCAGACGGTAATATCATCGAAATTAGCCAAATTTAATCTTTTTTTACTAAGCTGCTATGAATTAAAATGTATATTTATGAATCTCTTTTCTCCCCCTGCTCCCCTGCTTCCCCTTCTCCCTCTGCTCAGTCTCAACAGACAAATTTAAAAGCGTGACAGCTTATTCTATGCCTCAAGAAATATGGCAACAACAGCAAATAATTACTTGGAGTCAAATCTTACTTGATAGTTTCTCCCACTTATTCAGTTCAGAATTAATAGCTAGAAACGGTACTCCTATTGAGCAAGCAAAATCTTTATTTTTTGCTCCTTTTGTAGTTGTTTCTCATGGCACAGAAGCAGATCCCATTCTTAACTATGGAAATAAAATAGCTTTGGAACTTTGGGAAATGAATTGGTCAGATTTTACCCAAACTCCATCCCGCTTAACTGCCGAACCCATAAATAGAGAAGAAAGACAGAAAATGTTGCAACAAGCAGCTAAAAAAGGCTACATAGACAACTATTCTGGCATCAGGATTTCTAGTACTGGTCAAAGATTTTTAATTAATCAAGGAACTATTTGGAATTTAAGCGATCAACATAATAATAATTGTGGACAAGCTGCTACTTTTTCTCAGTGGAAGATGATAGCAACTAACAATTAACAACTTTATTTTTTGCCTTGAGAAAAACGAGAATAATATATTAACTGCTTATTCTCTTTATTAGTTCGACTGTAGATACATCGAGAAGATTTGAGATTTTTTAGACAAATCTGAATCATGGAAATGGGACGATTGAGCTTACGGCTTATTTCCTTAGCAGAAATTCCCTGGGGATGCTCCATAATTAGATGAATAACTTGCTGTGTAGTGGTAAGACCTGGTGTAGCTGTGACAATTCGGATAGACAAATTTGTATCTGTAATAATTTGCCCATCTATAGTTCCCAATTCTCTGTCTAAATTAACATTTATAATTCTAATCAAATAGGTGAACAGAAAACTTAGGATAATCAGAGAAAGATTTAATCCAGTTCAGGTTTTAAGCTGCTCATTCAGAAAAAAAAGCTAATGCCCCGAATTTACCAACATACTTTCATCGTTCCTGAACAGGCGATGGATGAGAATGGACACGTCAATAATGTAGAATATGTGCGTTGGATGCAGCAAGCAGCAGAACTTCATGCTCAAGCGGAAGGCTGTACTCAAGCCACCAGAGTTTTGGGTGCTGCTTGGGTAGTCAGAACTCACCGCATTGAATATTTTAAGCCTGCTTTTGCCCATGAGAAAATTAATCTCTTAACCTGGGTGTCTAATTGGCGAAGAGCGCGTTCACTACGCAAATATAAGTTTCTGCGGGATTGTTCGGATGAGATTTTAGCAGTAGGAGAAACAGACTGGATTTTTGTTGACGGGACAACTGGTCGTCCGCGAGCCATTCCTAAAAATATATCCAATATGTTTGAACTACTTTCCGAGCGGGAGGAATCTAGAGAAATTGAGACATTTCTTCGAGGATGTGGCTGAACAGAGAAAATAAGCTGATAATATCTAAAAACTCCAAGATAATACGAAAATTATGGGTTTGATTCGTGCAGTCGAGAGAGTGTTTGTGTACCAATAGATAAAATCAATTAAAGTCAAAGTAAAATAAGGAAAGAACGAACATAAATAGAAAACTATGGCTACCATTGCAGTTATTGACTACGATATGGGGAATTTGCACTCTGCTTGTAAAGGACTAGAAAAAGCAGGGGCAAAACCTTTAGTTACTGATTCTCCTGAAGATATTGCTAATGCGGATGCAGTAGTCTTGCCAGGAGTGGGTTCGTTCGATCCTGCTGTGCAGCATATTAGAAGTCGTGGTTTAGAAATTCCTATCAAAAAAGCGATCGATAGTGGTAAACCTTTTCTAGGTATTTGTTTAGGACTACAAATCTTATTCGATGGTTCAGAAGAAGGACAAGAACCAGGTTTAGGTATCATACCAGGAATGGTACGTCGTTTTCGCTCAGAGCCAGGAATTACTATTCCTCATATGGGTTGGAATCAATTAGAATTTGCTCAACCTCATCTTTCTTTATGGCAGCAATTACAATCTGAACCCTACGTATATTTTGTACATTCTTATTATGTAGAACCTAAAGATCCTCAAGTTAGTGCAGCGATGGTAACTCACGGTTCTCAAACAGTAACTGCTGCGATCGCTCATGATAACATTATGGCAGTTCAGTTTCATCCCGAAAAATCTGCTGATAATGGACTCAAAATTTTAGCTAATTTCGTTAGTTCAATTAAAAGTAAAGTTGCTGTGTAAATCAATACTAGATAAGTAAATAAGTAGAAGCAATGGCGCAGATTAACAGTTATAAACCCATTGCCCAAGCTGCACTTAACCAATATGCCTTAGTGCAAGGAAAGCTTAATTTTCTGGGTCATAGTGGCAACGTCACTTTCTCTGTGGAAGCACCAGAGGGAAAGTTTCTTCTACGTATCCACCAGTTAATTTCAGGCATACAGGACAATATTTGGCAAAAACCAAACATTATTGAATCAGAACTTAGGTGGCTTGCTGCCTTATGTCGTGAAACAGATATAAAAGTGCAAGAACCATTACAAAATCAATATGGTAAATGGCTTACACAAGTGCTAGGAGACAACACCACGGATGTGTTTTATTGTTCCTTGTTACGTTGGATTGATGGGGTAGTCTCCAATGCTGAAAGAACACCACACCAAGCTTATCAACTTGGCTTACTAATAGCTAAGTTACATCAACATAGCCGTCAATGGAAGCTGCCACAAAATTTTGAACGCCCAGTATACGATGAAAGCCATTTCCGTGTAGCACTCTCAAAACTCGCTCCAGCAATAACCTCTGGCTTGATTTCAGCTAAAAGTTATAGATTGCTGACAGCAGCAGTCGAGAAAAGCGAAGGCATAATGAAAAAATTGAGTCGATCGCCAGATATTTGGGGATTAATTCATGCAGACTTACATGATGGCAATTATCTATTTTACAACGAACAAATTAGACCGATTGATTTTGCTCGTTGTGGCTTTGGCTATTACCTTTATGATGTTGCCGAGTAACTTCAATATTTATCTTGTCAAGTAAGAACCTCTTTTTTTGAAGGATATCAAACTATCTGTAAACTCCCTGAAAACTATCTACAGATAGTGGAGGCATTCTTTATCATGGCATTGATAGATGTTTTTTCCTTTCATGTGAATAATCCAAAAGAACATAAATGGCTTTCAAACGAAATTAAATATGTGGCTGAGAAACTTATTCCTAAATATTTGCAAGGTGAGTCATTCTTACTCAATACATACTAAATACATCTACAATCATTAAATCTATTGAGAGAAAATTTCAGATCACAGCACTCAAGAACTTACTTTGCTATTGTAAATTAAAAAAGGCTTACTCTAGCTTAAGCTATGCAATCTACTCTCCAAGGTGTTGACCCCAAAAAAATTTTAATTGTTGATGATGAAGCTAATCTAGTCAAGGTTCTACGCTTAATCTTAGAAAACCAAGGTTATAAAATTGAGCATAGTTTAAATGGAGAAACAGCCATACAACTGGCACACTCTACACTTCCAGATTTAATTCTCTTAGATGTGATGATGCCTAAAATTGATGGCTATCAAGTTTGCCACCATTTAAAATCTCATCAACAAACTAACGAAATTCCGATTATTTTTTTAACTGCTTCTGATGATGTTAACTGTAAAGTTAAAGGTTTAGAACTAGGAGGAGTAGACTATATTACCAAACCTTTTGAAGTTAAAGAAATATTAGCTCGGATACAAAGACAACTAGAAATTAGGGAATTACAAAATCAGCTAAAATACAAAAACAAGCTTCTACAAAAAGAAATTGACAACCGCCATCGAATAGAAAAAGATTTATATTTAGCTAATCAACAACTGCAAAAATTAGCTCTGACTGATAGTTTAACCAAAGTAGCTAATCGCCTTCGGTTCGATCGATATCTGAGCCAAGAATGGAAAAGGCTAATGAGGGAAAAAGCCCCTTTAGGATTAATTATCTGTGATGTCGATTATTTCAAACTCTACAACGATCGATATGGACATCAATCAGGAGATAGTTGTTTAGAACAGGTAGCTCAAGCTATCCATCGTGCAGTTAAACGCCCTGCCGATCTAGTTGCTCGTTATGGCGGAGAAGAATTTGCTATTATTTTACCCCATACTGATTCAGCAGGAACAATTTACATTGCTCACAAAATTAAAGTGGCAATCAGAAATTTGGCGATTAAACATGAGTTATCTACTGTTAGCGATTATGTTACTCTCAGTCAGGGAGTGACCAATATCGTTCCTTCTCCAACTATGGTAGCGGATAGTTTAATAGCTGTAGCAGATTTAGCTCTATATGAGGCTAAGAAACAAGGTCGCAATCGTATTATTTTTCATTCTTTGTAGATTGAGTCTTCATCATTTTATCTAGATACTTTCAGTAATAGCTGTACCATCCTCTTGAATCCAAACTAGATTTTTAATGCGACAAGTACGAGCATATTCCTTAATTTCTTCACTAGAACGTCCACCCAAATCTAATTCTACTCTAACCGTGGGTTGGGCGTTACGCAGTTTTTGAGCGTGGATAAAAGCAGCACCGTTAGCTTGAGGAGTTTGAGGAATAACTAGCCAGTCACTAGCTAAGGTTTGTTGAGGTAATTGACCTGTAGGTAATAAACAAGAGTGTAAATCTTCTATATTGAAGGCAAACCCAATACCAGGCGAAGTTTCTCCTTGAGGATGATACAGTCCCAATAGTCGATCGTAACGTCCTCCTTGCCCAATAATATGAGATTGATTACCTTGGTAGCTAACAACTTCAAAAACGATACCAGTGTAGTAATCAAGAGTTTGTACTAAGCTTAGATCGAGAGTTATGGGAACTGGAGAGCTATGATTGAGTAAATCTATCAAAGATTTCAAATTATTAACTATGGTTTTGGCTGTATCGTCTAAATCTAGATGAGCAACCTTAGCTAGTACCTCTTTGGGTAATCCTCGCAGATCAAATAATAATAAAGCCTGTTCCTTTAATGCTGGCTCAAGAGGCAGATTTTCTAGGGTAATACGATCGAGATTCGCCAAACAATAGCGGACTTGTTGCCTGAGAGAATTAGGAAAAATATTTAAAAGCGATCGAGTTAAACCTGCATCCCCTAAGAGAAGATGCCAATTTTGAATACCTAAATCTTCTAAACAGTCTGCTAGAAGCAAAAGAATTTCTGCATCTGCTAATACTCCCCCAGCAAATAGTAATTCTACCCCTGCTTGATAAAATTCTAATTGACGACCGTGACGATTTTGGGATGGATTGCGAAAGACATTCGCTCGGTAACAAAGACGTTGAGGATAAGTATTGCCCGCCATGCGGGTGACAGCTGCACGAGCGATAGAAGCTGTTAATTCTGGACGTAATCCGAGGGTTTTTTCCGAATTATTTTGTAGTTGAATAACGGTTGAAGGTTTAATTGCGCCACCAGCAGTTAAAGTATCTAACCATTCCAAAGTAGAAGTTACAATGCGTTTATAGCCCCATTTCTGGAATTTTTCTTGTAGGCGATCGTTAATCCAACATTTTTGAGCTACCTCTAAAGGAAATAAATCTCTGGCTCCGGCTGGGGGTTGATGAATCATTGAGCAATTATAAAAAAGAATCAACAGGCTACTACTGATTTTCTCTTGTTATCTTATACCAAATTACATGGTGTTTAATACAGATCCATTGTAGGGGCGAACCGCCATTTGCTCCTACACAAATGATGTGTCATGGTTTTAATTCAAATTGTTATTACTTTTTTTTGGTGCCGAATAAACCGCCAAAAATACTTCCGCTTGAAGATTTAGCTTGAGATTTACCTCCGTAGCTAGAAGTAGAAGATTTAGATTTATTTTTGTTAATACCTTTATTTAGTTTGTCTAATAATTGTTTACATTCAATTACCACGGGATCTTTGGGATTAGCATTCCAGGCTTTGTTAATATGAACTTTTGCCATCGTTAGCTGATTTTGCTTTAAATAAGCTTTGCCTAATAACCCATGAGCAGTACTATGATTTGGATCGATTTTTAAAGCTCCTCTTAATTCAGAGATTGCCATAGCATAGCTATTTTTGGACATATACTCTTGAGCGCGTCTAATAAAGGAGTCTATTCTCGACTTGACGATTAATTCATCATTGTTTTCCTGAGAAGTGGAATTAGAATTCTCCTGATTAGTAGATGGGACTTTCTGCTCGCTTTGGCTTTCAATGGTTTTAGCAGGTGGAGATTTTTCTTTTCTGATGGTTTGTCCCTGGCTTAGCATTAAATAAACCAAATTAAGTTCACTGAGTTGAGCAATATATTTTGTTGTCTCCTCTAAAGATTGGTATTGTTCTTTAACGATATTCTTAACCAGCTTATTGTACACAAGTTCTAGTTTATTGCCAGCCTGTAATAATTCTCTAGCTGATTCGCTAGCAATGGTGACTTTATCTGTCTGTTCAGCTAAACGATTGCCGATTTGAGTTAATATCAGCTGATATTCAGAATAAGAATTTTTTTGCGATATTTTTTTGTAGGCAGGATTAACTAACTTAGAAAGAAGATCGCTAGCTAGTTTCTTTGTATCTTTGTCAGCTTTACAAGTGTCGGGATGCAATTTTTGCGCAATTTTGAGATACTGAAGGCGAATTTGCTTAGTATCGGCATTGAGGGGAACTCCCAAAATAGCGTGATAATCAGTAATATTTAGTTTAAAAAGTCCGTTTTTAATATCAAAAGACATAGAGAAGATATAGACTTATTATTTTGGTTGCGCTAGATAATTTTCTGGATAAAAATCAACAATTTATGCTCTTATAGTTCCCAGAAATGTATCTCAACTATCAGAATCTATTAAAAATATAAATTTATAAATTCTATGAACCTTCCTAACTGGATTACTGTTTCTCGTCTTTTCGGGTTACCCTTTATTCTTTACTTTCTCAGTTATCCCACACCCCGACATCTTTGGCTATGTACCATTATTTTTCTGATAGCTGCTGGCACAGATTGGCTAGATGGCTATTTGGCTCGCAAATTAAACCAAGTAACCGAATTAGGTAAATTTCTCGATCCTCTAGTGGATAAATTATTAGTACTAGCTCCCTTACTCGGCTTAATTCAATTACAACAAGTGCCAGCTTGGGGAGTATTTCTAATTTTAGCGAGAGAATTAGCGATCGCGGGGTGGAGAGTTAACCCAAAATTGACTGGAAATAACCAAATCCAAGGTGCTAATCTTTCGGGTAAACTGAAAACGGTTACTCAAATAATGGCGATCGCTATTTTAATTGCCCCTTTATCTGCACCTTGGCATTTAGTCGGTTTAGTTGCTTTTTGGCTATCAGTACTCTTAACTCTAATCTCTGGCGGGATTTATATTTATCCTGCTATTGCTGCTAATATTTCTTCATCCACAGAAAAGTCAATATCTGCTCGATCTCGTCCTGAAGCTAAATAGTCATTTTGGAAAGAGTCTTTCAATCCAGATACAAGATCGTATTCTGGTTGCCAATTTAATTCAGTCATCGCTTTATTTACATCGGCAAAAAAGTGCTGGAGACGGACAGGAAAAGCTTTGCGCTTACCAAAATCAAACTTAGTTGGATCGTAAGAAATAATTTGCACTTCTTCAGCCGATTTACCTGCAGCTTCTGCACAAGCTAAAGCTAACCCCTTAAAAGTAACATAGCGATCGCCAGATATATTGTAAATCTGACCAATAGCTTGGGAATTACCTAAAACTGCTGCCATAGCCTTAGCCAAATCTTGGACATGACCAAATTGAGTAATGTGTAAACCTTCACCAGGTATTAAAATTGGGCGATTTCTGACAAGGCGATCGAAAAACCAAGCCTCTAAATCATTATAGTTTTTTGCCCCATAAATATAGGTAGGACGAATGGAAGTCCAGGGAAGAGAAGATTTTGCCAAATAATCTTCTGTGTTGTGTTTACCTTTATGACGACTCTTAGGATCGACTGGATCGCCTTCTCGGTGAGGCATTTGCTCTGATTTAAGATAAACTCCAGCAGAACTAACATAAACAAAATGTTTAATTTTATCTGAGAAAATTTCGGCTAAAGGTTGAGTATCGCTTAATTCTCGACCATTATTATCAAAAATAGCGTCAAAACTTTCTCCTGCTAACTTAGTTTTAAGTTGTTCTGCATCTTTGCGATCGCCTATTATTTGGCTTACTCCTTCCACTGGTGGAGGATTATTACCGCGATTAAACAAGACTACTTCATGACCCTGTTCAACCAAAACTTTGGTTAGATAAACCCCAATAAAACGGGTTCCCCCCATCACTAGAATACGCATCTTTTCTCTAATTTTTGAGTTGGCTTTAATTCTGATAAATTAAGCTTCTCATAATTTGGTTAAATAAAAACTGAGGGAGAAACCTTAAATCGTTTTGCTAAAGCTCGAATTTGCCGAATATTGAGTTTGCGCTTACCATTAAGAATTTCTGAAACAATACCCTGTGATCCAACTTCTGGTAAATCGGATTGAGATAAAGAATATTCCTCCATAAAGTAACGAAGCATATCTACACCACTACAGTCTGGTATTGGATAATGCTGTTCCTCATAAGCTTGAATTAAAATACCAAGGGTATCCAACAGTGTGTATAGTGGATGTTGTTCGTTTGTACCAACTTCATCGATTAAAGCATTGAGACGCTCTACTCCTAAGTCATATTCTTGTTTGTTACGAATAATTAGAATAGGAGCAATTTCCATCCATTGTTTTTGTAATTCTGGTGTAATGGTTTTCAAGATTTCCAATCTCCTTTGTCATACTCTCTGTGAGTCAAAATGTGACGAATGTAAATTTTACTCCTGTTGAAATGAATAGAAGCAATTAACCGATACTTGTTACCTCCAATATTGAAAACAACTAAGTCTCCCACTAAGTCTGCTGATGGAAAAGTAGAGCGTAAATCTGCAAAGCTTTTAAAATCTGTTCTCTGAACAATCTTAAACCATCTAGATAGTGAACTTTGACTATCTGGATGCTTGTTCCAGAAATTGCTTAGTGCTTTACGAGAAATAACATGCATGAATACATATTATCTCAAAATGAGATATGGAAAGATTGAATCACTTTGCTTTTATTGAATCTAAGTTTCTTTAAGCTATAGCTAGTATCTTTCTTACTTATCAACATTTAAGACTGGATCGAAGTTACAAGCATCCTTAATTCATGTTTTACCTCTCTGCTTCCAAAATACGAGAATAGTAAAAACTAGTACTAGTCATTCCTGTTCGTTTAATCTTAAAACCATTATTTTCTAAAATTTTGATAATATCCGCTTCTTTGTGTTGATAAGCGCGAGTAGTTTTAGAAGGTCCAGGAAAAAATTCACCAATTTTTTTCAAAATAGAAAGTAAAAAGGTTTTAGGCGCAAAACTCAGGATAATACGAGATTTTGCCATCGATGCTAAATGAGCAATCATTTCTGCTGCATCTTCTTGAGGATAGTGAATTAGTACATCCAAACAGATAACTGTATGGTACTTTCCACTTAAAGCTTCTAAATCTTGGACAGTAAAAGAAATATTGTGAGGATCTCCTAACATTGTCTTAGCTCTTGCATCTGCTTCTAGCACCATTTTTTCGGAGATATCGCTAGCATGGACTACTGCTCCCATTTCTGCTAGAGGAATACTAAGACTACCCACGCCACAACCAGCATCACAAATAGAAATTTCTGCTAAGTTATTATCTGCTTTTAACCAGGAGATTACTGTATCAATAGTTTGCTGATGTCCGATGCGGATATCTTTTTGAACTTTATTTACTTCTCCATCACCATAAATTCTGCGCCAGCGATCGAATCCTGTGGCATTGAAATAGTCTTTGACGATCGCTTTATCGTTTACTGTCTTCATTATTGTGTTTTTTATCTAAATCTTCCACCGCCAAAATATTCTATCTTGTTAATGGAGATTAAAAAAAGACCAGCGATCGCGTCGCTGGCTGTTTAATTGTTGTTGTTGTTATATAATCCTGGAGAAATCTTAGCTGCACGTTCCCAAAATTGGCAACTATTTAGATTCCTTAATAAGAATTGTAACAGAAGATACGATTATATTGTTAAAAACTTTTAAAGATATTATCTTAACCTGTTTAGATATTGTGAAGATATTCCTCAGCTAACTGCGGACGACCCCAAATAACTCGTTCTTGCTTGTAAATCGCCATTCCTGGTTTTGCCCCTTTAGGCTTGTAGACATGTTTAGGTTTTGTGTAGACTACTGGGACTTGTTCACTTTGTCTTGCCTGACTATAGTAAGCTGCCAGATCGGCAGAAAACTGTAAATCTTTTTCTTCTGGAATAGCACCTGGTTCTAAGCGTAGCAGTAAATGGCTACCAGGAATTTCTTGGGTATGAAACCACAGATCGTAATCTCCTGCTGTCCGAAACGTTAGGCGATCATTTTGACGATTATTACGACCAATCCACAATTCAAACCCCGATGGGGTCTTGTAGCGGTAAGGTTTAGAGTCAATATCTACCTGAGTTTGATTAGGACGATTATTGGCTAGATAATTTTGTCCAATTAATTCCGTGCGGATTTCTTCTAGAGTTTCTAAGTCTTCAGGGTGATAATAAGTTTCTAATTGACTAAGACTTGCCTTAACTTGTTCTAAATAGTTAATTTCTGATTCTACTTCTTGTAACAATGGTTTGACCGCATTTTTAGCTCGTTTCAGCTTTTGATGACTTTTATAGAGGGATTGAGCATTTTGAACCGCGTTTTTTTCAGGATTAAGTTTAATCTTTACTGGCTTCCCTGTCTCAAAATCTGCGAGGGTGATAGATGTCATTCCTGGTTGCCACTGCTGTAAGTGTGCCATGAGTAAATCACCTTGTTGCCGATAAGCTTCTGCTTCTTTTGATTGTTCGAGTCTGTGGCGAAAAGTATCTGCTTTTTGCTGCATTTTCTTCAACAGATTAGTTACTTTTTGCCTTAGTTGATGGTGTAGTTGTTTAAATATCTGTTGATTAAATTCTTTTGTGTAGTAGCCGTTAAGTAAATCCTGAACACTAGAAGTAGGTTTAAGCATATTCCAACCTAAGACAGTATAGCCTTTTGATTGCCAACCAGGTTGAAAATTTTTTGTGGCTAGTATTTTGAGCCACTCTTGCCAATATTTAAATAATGCTTGCCAGTCAGATAATAATAATTCTTCTGTGGATTTTTCTGGGGTTAGTCCAGCAGCTTGAATTATTTCTACTGCCACACTAGGACTCAATCCTCTATAACTATTAAGTAACTGATGTTTAAGTCCACCAGGCACAAGACTAACCCTTTCTTGCCACCGAGCAAAATATTCCTCTAATTTTGGTAAAGTGCCAACTATAGCAGGAGGAAAATTATAGGGTTGTCCTGTTTGGAGAGGACGAACACTAGATTGAGTTGAGCTAACTTGATGAGCAACCGTTACAATCTGTTGATTAGCATCTGTCAGAATAACATTGCTATATTTACCCATAATCTCTACATAAAGATGCCATAAAGGTTCTTCCTCTGGACGTTGAGCAAATTGTAAATCGATTACTCTTTCCCAAGGAGCGATCGATTTAATCGCAATCAAAGCTAATCCTTTAAGTTGATGTCGGAGTTGATCGCTGAAAGTAAAGGTATCGGGGGTGCGAGGAGGAGGATCACTCAGACAAATTCTCGCTGCTTCAGGATGCCAGCAAATAGTTAACCAACCTCTTTGTTTGAGGGTTCTCAAAGCCAAAGAAAGGGTATGGCGATCGCGCTGATATACCTGTTCTGTACGGGCTGGTATCCAGTTATGCTCTATTTCGTTAGCAGAAGCAATTAAGGTCGTATAGTCAACTGATTGCATAAAATTAAGGGACGAACCTTATATAAAAGAGTTATGATAATTAAATTTTATCTGGGTTACAGAATAAATTTAATTATGAGAAAAAGCTGAAAAAAAGGTAAAAAATACTAAAATATCATTACTTATCTGGTCTAAATGCTTGTAAAGCTAATTTTTTATATATACCATTAAGATCGTATTTTTAACCATCCTCTAGGACATCTTAAACATCCTGAAAATTATGGATATACAACTAATTAATATAGGTTTTGGTAACATTGTTTCCGCTAACCGCATTATAGCTATCGTAAGTCCTGAATCCGCTCCTATTAAGCGGATCATTACTGATGCTCGTGAGCGAGGACAACTCGTAGATGCAACCTATGGTCGTCGTACTCGCGCAGTGATTATAACTGACTCAAGCCATATAGTTTTATCGGCAATCCAGCCAGAAACTATAGCTCATCGTTTTGTCGGTAATAAAGAATCATAGTCAACGAGTCAAATTAAGAAAAGTACATACCTTCTATTCAATGTCAACAGGAAAACTGATTGTCATAACTGGGCCTAGCGGTGTAGGCAAAGGCACAATTGTGCGCTCGCTACTCGCTAGCCATTCTCAACTATCTCTATCTATCTCTGCCACCACTAGAAAACCTCGCTCTGGGGAAATAGACGGCAGAGACTATTATTTTGTCGATCGACAAAAATTTGAAGCGATGATCGACAACGATCGACTGCTAGAATGGGCTGAATATGCAGGTAACTATTATGGAACCCCTAAAGATAAGGTAGAAGAAACTATTAATTTGGGTAAATGGATTCTTTTAGAAATAGAATTAGTAGGTGCAAGAGCAATTAAACAAATTTTTCCTTCATCCCTCCGTCTATTCATTCTTCCTCCTTCCCTAACAGAATTAGAAAGGAGATTACGTAGTCGAGGTAAAGATTCAGAAGAAGTTATTATTCGTCGCTTAGCTAGAGCTAAAGAAGAGATAGCAGCTAGTCAAGAGTTTACTCACTGTATTACAAATGATAACTTAGGAAAAACCATTCAAGAAATAGAAAAACTAATCTTTAATGATAACATTTAGCCAATTATTTTAGCCACAATTAATTACTATCTTTATTAAATTTTAAGTTTAAATAAATCAACTGCTTTACTAAAATAAAAATTAAATTTACCAGACAATACCTCGGCAAATGTCTCGGATTTGCCACTTTTTTTCGCTTAACTATACTCAGCAAGCCATACAAAAACT
>JAAUYH010036650.1_pt1 | contig 21057 bp, 14 predicted proteins | sample 7278061 | NCBI WGS metagenome assembly JAAUYH01 (sample SAMN14350203, study PRJNA611818) | marine sediment metagenome | isolation source: surface marine sediment (0.6m) | place: French Polynesia: Moorea | collected 2018-08 | reverse complement strand
TATACTGCCGTGCATCTATGAGTTCCGTGCTAAGAGGCAGTGGAGGTGCCGTTATCGTATCTGTTGGGTATGATAGTCTTGGGAAAGGTGCCATACTTTGTGAGCTTGGTGAGTAGTCTAATTGTTATTATTGAAGATACCGCTGTTGGGTTTGGCGCCGAGGAGACTGCTGAGAAACGCAGGACAACGGAGGTGATTAAATAAGGGAAATGGATTGATGTTAAAGTTTTGCATTTTCCGAACTGCGTTTGTAATTCTTATCATATGATTTGCGTACTAATATACACCTTAACATTAAGCTGCAATGACGGCATGTTTTGAAGGAGAAGATTCATTTCTTGATTTGAAATCAGCTTCTCTCACGTCTTCGGAAACCATTCAAAACAAAGCGAGATGCTCAAAAAGACAGGGCATACGTGTACAGTACTGTATCTGCTAGTTTATGAGGGTTAGTTATCAATAATGAATGGTGAATTCAAATGGGGACTTGTAAAGTTTATAAGTTTAGAAACAGTTAAAACTAAAGGGGATTCGCTGGGTAGCATATAGTACACGAAATGTGCCTATGCTCGTGTATACACGAGGGTCATTCCCCTTGATACCCACTTGGAATACCATTCTTTTCTATTTTAATATTAATACTCAAATCACCTTAAGGTCATTTCCTCTGAGCCCCCTTGAAATACCCTTTGTTTTATTTTCATTTCAGTATTAATACTGAAATGACCCCCTAGTGTTCCGGAGTAGATCTAACTGTAAGTACTCAAACGAATCACTTTTAGTGCATTCCTTCATCATAGGACACAGACCGATTAACAGGAACAGTAGGTGGACATAATTCTAGAATCCCCTAAGCCAAAATACCGTAAGTATTGCCTAAAACGTTCGAAATTCAACTAGAATATAAGGCTCGATCGAAAAGGCTCTAAAAGAAGTGGTGAGAAAAATTAGCTGCCAAGAGGTCGAAGAATTTTCTGAAATCTTCCTTAAGTACCACATTAGATCTTAGACAATGTAAGTTGGTAATTCGTCCGTATTGTAAGTTTGTGTGTGGAACTGGATGCACTTAAGAAGGCCTAACATTGCATTTCTTTCCTATGTAGCTTGCTTTCCTATAGCAAATTCTGTGTTAGGGTATGCTAGAATTATGTACACCTACGGGTACACAAGGGTAAAAAACCGAAATTTGCATATTTTCTTGAAGACCACACTTCTAATTTGTACTTATTTCACTGGCAACGGATTTGGGGACAAAACTAGGTGTATTAGATGACTCATTTCAGTTGATAGTTTGAAGACCGCAGTAAATCATGAAATAGGAGAATGAAAGAGCGATAGATTAGAACGCCTATCAGGGTGAGCGATCCCTGACGGCGGAAGAGACGAACAATGCTTATTCGGCAAAGGAAAGCAGATGTACAGAATTGAATCTGAATACGATATGGTCACGGACTGTGAATGAGCAACGATGACACGATTCGAGGTTGAGGTTAGGGTCGTTTTCATTTAGAAATTTCGGCTAGAATACACAGAAAGCACGGGTTGAGCATACTTCCTCTGCTCCAATTTGGCTTAAGATGTTTCGAAACGGTGACACTCATTGAATAGTTCTCAAATACACTGAGGTACTATGCTGGAGTATTGTCCACACTGAAAATTTTTCAGCTTTCGCGTATAGACATATTAAATTTAAAATCGAGAAAGTTAATTCTATTAGCCAGTTAAAAAACCTAGTGTAAGGACCTTGCAAAAGAATAGCCGATTGATGCGAGATTATGTAATCTTTTCTGGGTCAGAAACAAGTGCCAAGGGCATTCTGCGAACTGTAACTGGGAGCGAAGCAAAAATTTTAGAACCATTCAAGTAATTAGTCTAAGTCTATGTAAAAATCCAAACATCAGATGATTGAATGACAAGAACATTTTAATCTCGGCAGAAATTACAAATTCCTGGGTGAAGGCTGTGTCAAAAGTAGAAACTGATGATTTGATTAAAAGTCGCTACGTAATCCGAAAGGCTAGATTTTCATATTAAAATCCGGGGAGCAGAAAGTTATTTCATGATACTACGAAAATGGGTAGCCCTCTAACTCCACTAGAAGAGCCTCTCAATTCTTAACGAGTAGGATATCCTGCAGTTGGAAATGGACCGATTTTTGGGGTCTTGGGACGAATAAGTCTAGCTGGAACATTAATGAAGGAAAAACTGAGGACCATTAACCGTAGCCGGCCAAAGGTTTTGAGGTTTCCTGTAAACCAACACACCATGACTGATTTGCAGAACCGTGTGGGAGGAAGAAGAGCAAAAGAAGAAACAGAGTGTTTATGACAACTATCGTTAACTTAACGATAGTTAACGAAGTTAAGTATATTCTACGGAAGTGCTTATCGAAACAGACAAAAGACAGAAAACTCTAAATCAACGTTTATGACTTGGATGTGCAAACTATTGCATTTTATTTCAATCGCCACATACTTTCAGTATTCATCAGTAGCACACCTTCAGCTTGTTTCAATGGATCAGGAGAGTGGTCGGCGGCAAACGAGTGGAATCTTAGGAAGTTAAATTCTAGTTGTGTTACATGGAAGTCCAAAGATAATAAATAAATCAGATATAATTTCTACAGCACTACTACCTTCGGTAGTCTTTTAGGTTCTACAATCAATCAACTAGATAGCAATCTCGTTTACCTCCTGGTCGAATTACTTGAGAAATCGAAGCGTGCAGTTTCTGAAATCCCTTTCGTATTGCAAAAATATGCTGAGTCTGGCTCTAATCGTTAAATTTCTTTATTTATCGATTACATCCTGGCACATGAAAAACATTCGAAAGCATTTGCCGGAGATGATTTTGGACGGAACCGGCCTTTCCATGAAAGTTCGAGGATCAGTTATTATGAATTTGATATCATCCAATTGAAACTCATCCAATCCTCATAGCTGCTGCTTGGAGAAAACAAACAGTCTGAACTGCCGACATTGTGAAAGAACAATAGGTAATTCATGGGTTCTGCCTTATTTGATCTACTGATTGTACAAAAAGAAAAGTACGAAATGTAAAGCTTTTAATTTAACTGGGGTTTTGAGATTTCGAGTTTTCCTTATAAAAGTAGAACATGTATGTTTTTAATGATGTAATATAGCATCAGTGAATATGTTAGACAGTAATTCACATAAGAAGGAAAAAGTATGATTTTTTGTGCAATTTCAGTCTCGGTGAAGTCTTTGTTTGAATAAATGCATAAATTCTGGATTTATGCATAGTACCATGTCATTTTATTTATAATTTTGTTGTCTCAAGCACATACTGATGCATCTTAAAAATCTGTAACTGGAGTCTAGGCTTCAATTCTAATTAGTTTAGGAAAAACGAAAAACGGCGTTCTCTGTTCAAGAGAAGGACAAATTCTATCTGAATAGCACCAAAGAGGACCTAAAACACTCACAAGAGGCTAGCTAAGACGATGTTTTAAAAAAATCGTCCTTCGCGCAACGATGTATTGCGATGGGAGCTATCTTTTCTGTAAACAGGAAGTCTTGCTCATAGAAGAAGTAACGTTAGACCAAGAATAGGATAGAGAACGAGCGAATCTGTACGAGAGATTTTCTGGAATGATCCGAAGATCAGTCTAAGAGCTTCATCTGCCACACTCAGGATCCTAACATCGAGAATTCATAGCATTCACTGCAAATGTTTATTTTTATGTTCATACAACTTGCGAAATCTACAGCAATTGCTCGAAGCCGACAAAGAAGAGCGAGTTCATTTTGCCAGAAGTTTTTAAAGTCATCCATATGAATAGACCGGGTGGTTTTCTCTAATGAATGCATCAATGATTCCGTGAAGCAGCGAAACGTAAGGATTTGGGGCATTGAGCGTCCTTTAGACACCAATCCGATTTTTATGAATAGCCCTAGTATTCTGATACGGTGCGCCGTGTCAAAAAAAAGAATTGCGAGCCCGTATTTTTTTGAGAACGAGAATGTCACGGGAGAAAGCTAGAAAATATGATGATTACTTATGTCACTATTTCACCAAGATGGTGCTCCACTACATTATTCAAAGCGTGTCAGAGCAAAATTGAACAAGAAGAAGTCAAATAATTGGATTAACATGGGTGGCGCTGTTTCTTGGCCTCCAAGTTCGCCTGACGCGACTATTTGTGACTTCTACTTATGAAGAACTATTGAATCTAAGATATTTTCTACTGCAGTAAAGTCAATAGAAGACTTGAAGAGGTAAATACGATCAGAAGTTGGTAAGATAACTGCAGAAAATAGAAGTTGAGGTAAACTATATTAGAGGATGGAAAGGAATCCAAATAGAAAATCTATTAGGTTGAACAATTTTTTTGAGTTGCACTCCCATATGACATACCGTACAGTTAATAAATATATAAACTTAAACAAACTGAATGTTTCAAATTTCGCACTTTCTCTCTGTACACCCTGTAGATAATGTGTATTCAGCAAACTCAGAGTGTAGGTACGGAAATAAGCGAATAGCACGAAATCTCAACTACATGCTGCGGCAGAAGGAAGCATCGATTCAAAATGACGTTCTCTAGAAATTTTTTTCTCAGCTGGTACCGAATTTTACTCTTCTTTCTGAATTTCTTGAATTAAACCGTAGGAACAAATCGTTCATTCGGTGCTTGAAATGTAGGCGAGCAGCACGAAGAAGGAGTACATGTTCTCTCAAATTTTTCATTTACTCTTCGACACTGAAAGATGATAATCAGCTCAATAATACGTATGTACTAGACGAGGAACCTCAAGTATCCAGAGCTGCAAAAGATAGGGAGTACAAATCGACATCGCTTCTTCGATTTTCGCAATGTCTAACAGATCGCTGAGCGCTTTACTACTCAGCTCAGGCTTAGCGGGGAACAGGTGTTGTAGAAGTACTGCTCGGTAAACGGTTCGTATATTTCGGTACCGTCTGATCTTGCACCCATTGCTTGATAAGTGGATCATAAAATTTGGCAGATTTTCTATCAATTCGCAACAAACTATAGTCTTATGAAAAAATTGCAGGCATCCGAAATTCCCAGTCAAGAACTTTCAGAATTACGGTGCTCGAGTTTTCATTTAGTCGCTTCAATTCATTAATCATTGCATGGAACAGGAATAAAAGGAACTTCTTCCAGGTTTTGCGAGTGTCTACTATATTATTGTCGCATAGGAACACCTAAAATATGGATGTTTTCGAAAATTTGTGATGAATCTGCGCAAGTACAGCTCAGAACGATTTTTTTCAGTCATGTTGGAAAGGACTACGACGACAACAAATATCTTTGGGGGTTTCCGAATCAAAGCTGACGACTCACAGTTGCCAAAGGATCAGAGCATTGATTCAATTTATTCGCAGTTTTTCAGTTCCAAAATGGACATAGGTAAGGGAGAGGACGAAACAGACTGGAAAAATCTGAGTACAAGAGTGAAGGCGCGAAGTCCCACTGTTTAAAAAAATTCATGCTTCCATCCGACTCTGTTTGGAAGTTTTGGAACTTCGCTTGGCAGCAACAGACATACATATATGTTTTTACCGGCTTCTATAGCTTGTGGTATCATGCGAAATGAGCAAAAAGTGCAGGATGCGTAGAATATTTGCGCTGAACTTCGAAAATTGATAGTTTTACCAAGAACGTTCACATTTGCAAATTTTTGGAAAACGAGTTTATTTTTTGGATGAATCATGCAAGTAAATACCGAACTCGCTTATATGTATTTGATTTGCACTGTATTATCCATTAGAAAAGGCTCGGTAATGTAACAAGTTTCACGTTAAATCTAAATCGCACTTTCCTGGAATAGTCACGGTTCTGTGCTGGTGCGCGAATCCCAAACGCTCAGAATCTGTATTGTAAAGAAATTTAAAGGGAGTTTTTACAGCTCATTTCTCCTTTCACCTAGATTTTGCGCGTTTCATAAACCTCTATTCTGCGATAATGCACGTAGTCGGCCCAAATCTGTAACAATTCGAATGTCATCGTTCCATGCATCAAATCGATTGGTTTCTGGTAGGTTTAATTATCGTGAGCACAAGTGCACATCGGCATTTGACCCGGATGGATATCCTTCAAATGATTGGTTCCGTACTTCGACAGCAGAATTCCTTGAATAAGCTATAGTCGGCTTAAAAAATCACCTTCGGTTTTTAAACCCGAGTAATTTAGTACCGTTTATAGTGCACAAGGCAGCTTTGATTGCTGAAAACTTCTTGGACAGTGAAGAAAGCAAGCAAGTTGATACAGAAGATGCAAGCCTGATAGAATTACCGAAGCAATGAAATCCACGCATCTGTACAAAATCCAATTAGTCCGAGATTTCTTTAAATTTATATTCAACCCTGTAACATGAGCTAATCGCTAGACAATTTTCAGACAGGTCAGTAGAAGCTAACGTTTTTACTGCTCAAGGCACCAATCTAAATACGAGTTAAAACAGAATTGAGACCGTGCTCTGAATTCCAGCACATTTCAAGTTAAAGAAAAGCGGATAAATTGAAATATCAACGCCTTTGTTTACTTTAACATCACAAATAGACTTGATTCCAAATTCGAGTTGAAGCAAATGACCGACTTTCGCTCTTGTGTATCTCTAAGAAACCTTCAGTAGCGTCTAGACGTCCTAACCTGTGATATTTCGTAGAAATATTACGAGAGTAATCTTGGAGTTATTGAAATTCTGCGATGTGCTCCGAAATCAGCGCAGGAAATGAGCGACATCCTTCGGAATTATGTGTATATGCACCTTATTCTACACAAAATTCTGCAGAAAAGATATAAAAATCAAGGTGGTAGATTCTGCACTCATTCTTTTGTGCTATCAAGCGTTCAGATCGCTGATGTTCGCTTCCTCTTTGATTCCCGAAAATTGTGTTTTCGAGTTATCAGAAGCCTTCGAAGTTTTGAAGGATAACTGAAGCATAGTTCAAAGCCCTATAAAAATCAGCTATTAGAAGCTAGCAAGAGGAAAGGGTTTCGAGCTAATTGCTGAGATATTTTTGGATGGCCTCAGAATGAAAGGTAATCTGGTGAAGTGATCTTGCAGTACCTTGAGAAATGCAGCCTATTTATCGAATCAATCTTATTACACAAGTGTTCTGAGACTGGAAAAGAAAGGAGTCAAGGTGAAAGTATCTTGGAGCCTCTCCATAGTTATGAATACGAGGACTGGAACCTTGAGTTCATCGAAAGTCAGAAGGAAAGATAATTATTCTAGACTCACTTCCAACTCGGAGCCTGCGACAATTCTGGCGGAAATCTTCAGTTGTGGGCTATGCAGTCTAATCAAAATATCACACCAATTTCTATCTTACCTAAATTTCGATCCGTTTACACCAAACCGTTGAGACCGAATCGTCAAAAAAATGGAGTTGATCACAGGATTTATGCTTGCATGTCTGAATTCTCATTAGAGTACGATAGTGGGAACTACGATGCTTAAATCCCAGTAAAAGCGATGTATGGAGGAGGCGATTCAAAAACACTGTTGAATACCGAATCGTTCTGATTAACCCGGACCAGTGAAGGATTCATGCAATCTGTTTTAAAAAATCTACCATTTCCCCTTAGCATAATATTCTAATTTCATCTCTATTGCCATTCGCTCCCTCGAAATACGAAGTTTATAATTAAATATTGATTGATTTGTTCTGGTATAACATAATTGACTAGCAATACTATTGTTCATTTGTACATCTTAAATGTCGTCGATCTGAAATAGAAAAATCTCCGAATATTACAACAACACAAAAGCACGATCAGCTTCACGGGTAGTCGGGAGTGTGACAGCCGGAGTTGGTAATATTCGTGAGACAAAATAACTCTTATCTCCCTACCCTGGTATTACTATCGCCTCAGCGTCAGTTACTGAGAGTGCCGTGGCGCATAAGAAATCAATTGACGATCTCCTAATCACATCTAAACGAGGGCTTGGGAGCTCGCTGTGTTGAGATAGAGCGTCTAAACAAAACTATGAAACGCTTTATATTCCTAAGATCTCATTGAAATCTTCTGTACCCCGAATATTTGAAACGTATCTCACTCCACGAATTACAGCAGTAAGAAGTGCAAATTTTGTTCGAGTGAACACTGCCATCTACACAAATACTGTAGTTAACAACTGATTTCAAAGTAGTAATTCAAGAAGTATTAATTTTCAACTCCTGCTAATCTAGATTTGGCGATATGGATCTCAGAATTCATTCACCCACCGCTCCCTCAAACCATCACCGAACCCAGGGAATTTGCCTCCATTTCTTGCTTTCCAATCCACGCTTTGTCGAAAAATGGCCTGATTTCAGCCATCAGGAGCTCGAAGTCGATGAATATCAGACCAGACTCTTCTCATTTTCCCGCAGTGCGCTATGTTCTCGGAATTTCGCTCCTCGTCTGCTAATTCACGGTTCTGGAGATTATTCCGTTGAACTAGTAAAGGATGTAGAGAAACACTTCCGAACAGTGCTGCTCGTCATTACGGGAATCAAAGTTCCCTCTCCTATTTGGCATCAATTGGGTTTTGCATGATTCATGGTAGTGCTAACTATTTGACGTATCTTGCGTCAATTAGAAATCAGACAACCCAAAATAGAGGATATTACTATGTTGGAAAAAACAATGGATAGAAATAGAGCACTTCTCATGTTCGGGGCGAAGGTTTTGGCTGAAAGTGTTTATGAATAGCCTATAGATCTCGGCCACAGCTGGGCCGAGAATTCCAGTATCCCTTCCTGGACACGCTCGTCCGGTTCTTTTACTGCTGCTCTAGCTATATGTGCTTTCAGTGTGAACAATTCCGAGCAATTGAAGCATTTCCTCAATATTGTGTGGGAGTACCTTTGTTATATCGTCTCTGTCGACACTAATTCCTACGAAGATGCCCGAATTGTATATTAATCCCTTCAAAATAAAAGCACCATCATTGTACTGACCCTTATCATATGAGTGGGCCAATGTTTTCTATTCGTCATGTTCTATTCCATGATCCTGCTGAAATAAGGTGTGTTCAGAACGCTATGGAATCTGCCAGCAGGGATATTTCTTTTGTTTTAGCATTTATTTAATCATTTCGATTCCACAGGGTATGACTACGATTATTTTGATTATTGGACGTTTCGGTGATAAATAAATGAGTTAATTTTGAATAGTGCGCTTTTTCTGCCGTCAGGCAAGCGACTAAATTGAAAACTTGCACAAAGTCACCAATAACTTTACTTATTTCCTTGTTAAAACTGAAAATTAGATCAGCTTCTAGATACATTAATACAATTCAGAGCCTGATCGACAGAGCACTGATGAAAGTTGGAATGAGAATCAAAAAAGAAGAGAATTATGGACTACTGATCTCCAGGGTGTTTAGATACAGCTGAGAAGGAAAACAATCCACTCAAATCTAGTTATACAATTCGAGCAGGAAACCGGCAGCCGCTGGTCCTTTTTTAGAGTCTATTTGACTCAAAATAGTCACAAGGATACCAGCAATCTTCGAGCTTCCCGTTAAAATTGGAATCATGTTGCGAGTCTCCAAATTTTGATTCTGTCGTACTTGGTAAGATCTTCGCTGTACATCGGCCAATATTCATCGAAAAGACGCACAGTTTATTTAGCAAAAGACTGATAACTGCCAGGTTGTCATGGTGTCGCATTCAGCACCAAGTATCCGACGAAGTTCGGTAAATACTCCCGAAGAGGAATCGGTAAGAACTGTACAATCACTGGGAGTACAGAAGCTAAGATAGCACGCTGTTACCAAACGGCGTCTAGACTGTGGATGGCAGAGCATTTTCCTCCAAAACGAGGTTCATGCAGGAAAGTCTGGAGTGGACTAATTGCGAAATCTTGAGCAGTGTAACTATTTTCCAAAGCTTTACTGCAGATTTCACTTCTTTTTCTCATAGTAGGGTGAACTTGAGACGACGTAGTAGTGTATTTCTGAGCAGTTTTCGGAAAATTTAGAAACAAATGAGCGGATTACAAGTTGAGGAAAGCATGATACCAGTGATTATAGAAATTTGATGCATTAGGAGTAGAATGGAGTGAGTTTCGAGCGTCTTGAAGTAGTATCTGTAAAGAACATCATAATTATTTTAGTAAACAGGTAGGCAAAGAATAAAGTATAGCGGATTTTGCTCTGATTGAGTTCCTAGAAATTGAAGAAAATAATATATAAGAAAACGAAGCAATAGAATCGCCAAAACTTCCACGGCGGGGAGCAGTTGCTGCTACGTTACTTCACTTCTATGACCTTTTTTAATTCGATCTATCATTTTCTTACCTAATACTCCATAAATTGTTGGATTTACACTGAATTTCAACTCTTTTCAATGCATATTTTCTAATTATGTAACACCAATCACGAACAGTATGTGATGTGATCCAAGTAACATGGTTCAATGGACAAGCAGATATACTGGGAATTATTCTGCCTGCTGCACATGAATTTATCAGCCGATTCTCATGCAGAGTTGTCTCATTACCTAAAATAATATCATTACATTCTACGATCGGCCGTACCTTAATTGTGGACTTCCTCATACCTTAGAAATCTTTGATCGACAAACTCTGAAATGTAGTACTCTCATTTTTCATCCCCTTTTTCAAACACTTGTGAGTTTTGCTCCGTAGTATGTGAAATTGTGTCTGATAGACAGCTTCTGTTTCACTGCCTGAATCATATGGAGCTTCAAATGTAGTTCCACTTATCTTGCAGTTTTGTTACCAACATTACGAAGCACGTTCTCATTTACCTCGCGTTCTAGAACGACTTTCCCGGATAATCGAGCACAATTGACTCTAATCTAGAGCTAAAATATCTTCTTGAAACGTCTCAGTGAAGGGTGAAATATGTTTGTCTAAGCAAGGCAGGAAAAGATACCCAAATCAAGTCGCGTACGCCTTGGTTGAAGATTCTGTTCGAATCTTTCACTTGTGAATCCTTTTCCTCACAGAATGCTCTGCTCAACCCTTTGATCGCCACATTCAAAGCAAGCCACACGAACGTTGGATATTTCAGAAAAATAATTCATTTAACGCCCATGCTGAAAGCAATATCTTTTAATTTTGCACTAAAGAAAACTGTAGAAATAAATCTAATAGCATGAAAATTGAGGATATCTGCAATTCGTGTAATGAATTGGGCAAAATTTCAGTAACGTAGAAGCTCAAACATAAAACTAAAGCCGTAAACTAAATACTCCAAAAAACGAGTTTTTTTCGTGGAAGAATTTATGTTTTAGCACAGCCTTAATTCCTGTGCATTTTGTATCGGAAATCAATCGATAAAAAGAAGAAAAAATTGATGCTTTATTGAAGAAATTATTAAATTTAGTACCTGTTCGTGGTGATGTAGCAGACAGTGCAATATTCGGTATTATAAAAGAAATAGATGCTTCGATAGCTAAGAAATGTAGAATATTGGATGATTATTGTCTTCGGGTTCTTAAGATCACTTTACGGTCACAAAGTTGTATGAGGCAAGTACGCTTCTATAAAGTTCAGTGTCTTGGTTGAATCTCACTTCTTATGATATCGCAACCGTTGTTCGTTTAAACCACCAATGCGTAAAAATACGTATACGACAAGTTATTCACGGATTTGTATCTACGTATTTTTATCGCGCCGTGAAAAAGAGATGCAACCCTTTCATGATCGACTGGGCTCTCGTTTGTAGCATGGCTACTATCTTTACAGGGAAGGTACTGCAGTTACGAAATATCTTCGGAGGGATCAGCCTGTCTATGGCTATAAAGCTGAAGATATCGAACAGCCCGGTGATACCTAAATACGAATGTGTCCTGAATCTAGAATACAGTAAGTAGTTCTAGTAAGTGGAGGAAGAGACTCTATACCGCATCACAGTGTAGCTGAAGAACAAGAAGACTCCGAAGTTGGTCAGACGAGCGAGAGAAGCCCTCAAGACATACAGGATCAAAACGCGTCGGTGCAAGGCAGCGCGAGCTCAAACATTTCAAGATTCATGAGTCCTTCAGCAGTGCATGCTGGGCTCGTGTGGCACTGTTTGGGCACCAATTATCATGGTAGCAGTGTATCATATGAGTTCCTTAATAGAGTAGGTGTGGATCAACCCGAACAAGACGGTCCGCGCGATCGCGACTGTCGCCATCGGCTGGAGTGTTACAGATAGTCGTTGTTGGCGCCGTCGCACTGCGCGCGTGTTTACTTTACCTTACTTTTTCTCCGTTTTTTCCGGGAGTATCGATCGTGTTGTCGTAAAAATATGTCACGATTTCGGAAATACCTGTAGCTACAAACCAATTAAATTATGTTATGCTCATATCATTCTTAATTTGCACTGGCCCATCGTGCCACATTCTCGCAGTCCCCTCGATTGAATAAGTCTAATAGAACACTACGTCTCTTTTCTTCTGATAAATTTATTACGCCACCTCAGCTTTGCCTTTTCGTTGTTATATTAGCTTTTTTAGTTTCGTATAAATCAGAGGCATCGTTAATCCGTCCACTAAATTCAAAAACTCCTGCTAATAAACCGATATTTGAAAATTTAATACGATTATACGCTTCACTTGTAGCCATTACTTTAACCATCTAACGCTTCTCTGTTTTAAGTGATGCGCTGGTTACAACATCAAATAGCTTGACAGAGTCAGTGAACATCAATCGGCTATTCGACTTGCCTTATATTAGTTCTATGTTATGTCGAATTAAGAATCCTTGATCGAATGCCATCAAAAATGCGAACATTTTTCCAGCCATATTCGAATGCTTCAACCGCTTTGAATTCATACCACAATGAGAATATTCATTGCAGTAATCGTTCTCGTCCACTAGCAAAATTAAGTATCCAAGATGAGTGCAGTTGTCAGTGTTAGCAACAAATGACCGTCTGTATCTAGCTTCTTGTTCATCGAAATCATGTATTCGAAGTCCATAAATATACGGATCAATTCTTCAGGGCACGTAAATGCCGTTTGTCGAACTGACTCTCAGTAATTCTGCATGTGCGATCGACTGCACAGCATATATTCGCTTTCATAGGAAAAAACCGTCATAATGAAGCTTGTGGGGAACGGAATCCACTGAAATCGTAGCTGTTTGGTATCTCCTTTTGATCCTCGATGTAATCTGGTTCCTTCACTTTCATCGACTTACGACTCGATTCGAAGGCCGAAGGAATCTATTCCTTCCCGTGTTGGCAGATGTAGACTCGAACCATTTCAGTATTCCTTCAATAAATGGTTCAAACTGATGATTACCAGCACAGGGACAATTACCCATGTAACCACCCATGATTGCAATTGTGCCGCCGGTGGATCTTTTACTGTATGGGGGGTGGACAAATTCTACAACACCTTATAGATGTAAGATTTGAGTAGACAAAGAACCGTTAAATCCAATTAAACATATAGGAAACTGAAGAAGAATCGGGAACAAAACCTGACACGTGTCGTCTAAAAGCAGCTAAGCAAGCATCAAGAGGGCTTACGAACAGTTTTTAGATATGGATGGTATGTATTTCAAGCAGTGCGACATACCGCGTTCCTACAATACTAATGGTTCTACTGTATGCAACATAATAAGATGCAGACGCTGTGTAAAACTAGCTGAAACGAGATTATGCCAGTAGAAACTGTCACTTAGAATACAGTGTGTTGCATTATGTGACGCAAACAATAGTAGATTCAAGCTTTCGTACGTAATTTCTCTTTAGTATAGTAATTTTGCATCTATACCCATATGCACCAGAACAATAAGCATATGTTTACACAGAAATGCGTTGAGTAACCTCACCGCTGTAACTAAACCTTACCAGGCACCTAAATACTTATTTGCAGGAATGCTATAGGCGATGAAGCATTTGAATTATGCAAATGCTAAGGAAAATGCTGTTATGAGTCCACCCAACTTTACCGCACCAGAAGTAGTGTAGAAAAGCTAACACTGAATTTAAACTACATAATTTGGTTCTTACTTTCAATTCTGTCTTCCTATTTTTGTATGGGATGGCTTTTCTAAGCACAGAGGCACACAATTGATATGTATGGAATGGATTTTAAAATAGGGCCGATATCGCACTGTAGTACATCATCAAGTTTTACCATTTGGTATCAAACACTATCGATCCAACTTAAAGTTTGTTTTCCAGCAATAATGTCGCGGTCCAGATCGTGCCAAGAGAGTAAGAGCCTATTTCAATGTAGATAAGGTAGATGCAAAGGAGCGTACTCGCCTGAGTTCGGACCAAATTCCATCGAGAACCCGAGAGCCGTTCTGAAGAGGAGGATCAGCTAGGAATGTGAACATCCGAGAAATGCTGATCATTTATTTAAATTGTTGCAACGGGAGTAGTTCGCTATACCTGATTATGATATTCTCAATTTAGTACATTCCATGTCTACTAGATATATCTTGGTCAAAAATAACCGGTTCTGTTCTAGGAAGCATTGATTAGATTTATAAAATTTAGTTTACCTTTCGCGCATAGCATGGCATGTGTAAAATTGATTCGGTTATCCTACTTGAAATATTTCTAGATTATTGTCCACTTTCCTTTGAAAATACAGATTACTGGGCAACGGATGCATTCCCGTCTTGCTATGAACATGATTCGAAAGTAGTAGAGTTTCCATATCCCTGTTGGAGCTTCAATCATGCACTTCGAATGCTCGAACTGTGCTAAATTAAAAAATGTCTCGCCCCTGATACCACGATCCAACACTGAATCTATATCGCTTGTTTCACGATTGCACTTAGGATTCGCCTTCTTCGATGATTTAATCTTCTCGGCCGAAGCTAGCACCATGCCACCATTGACGTTCATTAGGACATTCTTATAGCCACCATTCGCTATTTTGTAAGGACACAACCGTTTGTTTAGAAGGCGCTCCTTGTATATTAATAGGTCAGAACAAATTGATATGTCATGATCCGTCGTACTTGAATCTTTTTCCTAAGTACTGTAGAGAGTTTTCGCGGTATCATCCTCACTATTTCAAACCGAGAGATGTTGTAGACCAATTTAATACTGCGATATGGAGGTAGAATCTCGATTCGTGGTGCGCTTCTCTTTTAATTTTTTTCGCTAATCTCTTTTATAATCTTTTCGCCGTTCGGTATCATGTAAGTGCATCATCACGTTCTTTCTCGACACGAAATATCACTTTAGGCTGGCTTAAACATTGATTAATTTTCTTGACTCATCGTTCCAATACTCAGGTTACAACGTCATGCTCCAAATTCTACTCTTCACTAGTGAAACGTCTTAAAATAATCAGTACTGAAATGTTTTTGTAGATAGTTAACAACATTACCCTTCTCAACTTAAATTAAAACGTTGTATTATGAAATTACCCGTCGCAAACAGCAATTAAATTAGTATAGTGATGCACTTAAAATCTATGATTCCCACATCGCCTCAACTTGAAAATCTAGAATGCCCATTCTTCGTTTCAAGTTAGGGTAATTAACGCCATAATGCAATCATAAGAATAGTAGGGTTCGATTGTGATGTACCCTATTCATTATACATATTCATTTTCACATTCGATATTGTGGCCATCAAAGGTACTTTGTTGAATAATGCAACAATTTGGGACGATTGTCATTCCATCCAATTTTCTTCGCTTGTTCGTTTGTTCGAAAATAGCACCTTCATATTGTTTGAAATCAAGACACATCGTGAAATACTGCAAAAATTGCGATTTGCTTGTTACGATTGGCATTTCAAGCAGTAGTTTCCTCCGAAAATTTTGAGGTCAATAGTGCAGTTGGACGAAACAACTTTGATCTCATTTTGACTGATAAGAATTCAATCGTTTGAGTTTAATGTAATTGGCATCATACTTAATGGTCGGGCAGAAGCTTGGTTGCGGAGTGTGCTATCCCCACAGGTATGCATAATTACTCCCCACCACTTTCGACTACTACGACTGCTTGAATATCTGCGCCTTCCTGTTATCAATTGCATCACTCTTTCTCAACTCACAGAGCACTCAGAGTTCCGACTACTGTGTTCCCGTGACTAGTTCGAGTCGTATGCTTCATTGCTACACTTCTCAAAACCATGTCATATATCTGCTTCTTCTTGTCTCATTGCGACTACTCCCCGGTGTTGATTATCCTATTCGAACGTTCGAATCCTGTCACTCAGTTCGTTGTTAAAATTCTCACAATCATCTCATATATCTACTTGGGATTACTCTCGGCTGTTGATTATTGTATTCGAATCTTCGAATATTTTCAATTACTGCGTCGGTGCGTCCTGGATTATCATCTTGCCCATCTTACTGTTGTGCAACAATAATATTTACATTGCTACGAGAGAGTTGCCTGCTGGTAAGAAGTTTCTCTTGGTCTTCAACATCTCACTAAAGGAATGAGCGTTTTTTGGATTCGTATTTAATAGCACTATGTGAATCTCGAAAGTTTCCCTTTCCTCTTGATTTCAACTTTATCAGCGATTTTGACCTCGAATCAATGGTGTAATCTAAAGGAATCAATATAAATGAGATTTTCTTTGAGCCAAGCTCCTCGAATGTTCATCGAAATGTCCCAAAGCTTACCTCAGTGAGTCAAAACACCATTGGTTGTACTGTAGACCAATCTCATGCTTCAAAGGGCAATAGTACCAGTATCAGGTGAAATGTGACTTCTATTCTGTGCACCACGCATCCTCGGGATTGGAAGATGGTATTTTAAATGGGTGAGCTCCGATAGATTGCTCCGTTAGAAGATTTTGGAGTATGGATCGGAAAACATTGCGATTGTTGTGGAAATAAACTTATCAAGTAGCGGTAATTTCGTGGCCGTCTCCGCCAGTAACTAGACAGGCTTGCTCAAAACATCTTTCTGGGTTCAGTCCGCAACGCCCTTGCTTAAATATTAGAGGTTATCCTAGGAATATACCGCTCAAATTAGTCATCGATTCACTGAAACATTAGTTTGAGTCGAATAAGACGTTTTGTGTTATCATCGGTGGTCAAGGTGATCGAGCATCTCACCCTGATTTGGACGAATATCTATTAAGTGTTTTGGAACTTTCTTTTGGATGCCGTATGCAACATTTGTTCCCTCTTCTGGGAACGAAATAGCATCGCACGTTCACATTATTCTCTCGTCAAGCATTGCAGTGGCGTCCCGCCGTACTCAACCTAAGAAAGTGGGGTCAATCAGAATTGAGCATTTGATTGCTATTGGACACTTTGGGGCGCATATTCCAACAACTTGGCGGTGATCTCACTTAAAGGAAAGTATCAATTCCGCCGCATGAAAACCAGGAGCATCCTCATGAAAGATTCAACTGGGCTTTCTTTTCGTTACCTCACGGCTACGTTTACATCATGGGAATATTCGAAACCAATACCATAGGTCATGTGATTGTTGTCGATCATCGGCAATGGCCTAGTTTGGTATATGACTCAGCTGATAAGTTTCCAATCATAATGTTGTCCGTCGCAATCTTTAAATGTGCTGGACCAGATGCGATGAAGGCGAAAGTTATACAATTATATTAAGTAATCAAACTACAGCCCAAGAAGAGTTCACTACAGGATCCCACTGATCTGCTTGTGGATTAAACTATCCTATTGGGTACTGTTATTCGGCGTGCTCTTGTTCTAAAATTCGCATTATTCACTTACGATGGCGTGTCCGACACGCAATATAAGCTTCGCACACTGTAGATTACACTAAAATAACTATCATACCTTGGAACAAGTAACTTATATTGGTGATTCAAACCGCCATATCGACAACGTTGATGACAGTCCAGATAAGCCGATGGTTTATGCGCTTATATCACCTCTGCCTGCTTCCTCTCACGCAAATTCTGTCTCTTTAGAGATGATGAGCGACGCTTCAGAAGTTACGGCAATAGTCAGCATCTGATGATACAACGCATGACCTTTCTAACTTCATTTCGGAGCAAGTTCCGCGCGACAGATGCGCGACAGAATTCGCTTTCCGTTTGTGTTAGTCAAATGCGATATATGAATCTTAACTGCTCTAGTCAACTTCATTGATGGTGCATGATATCTTTATACACAACCAAGTTAAAGGCATCGTGGCTCTCGTGCTAATAATAGCGTTTCATGTTCTTGAAGTACCCACAATTATGGACAATCAGGTTCTGCCGCCGAGAACCGATGGCGATCTGCCTCATTGCTTTTATTCGCACCCTCCTATTAGTGCATGATGACTGGACGGATCCTGACTTCCCTGACACGCATAGGAAAATTGAACGCGATTAGACTGACATCTTGGATAGAATTTCGTGCAATATTCATCCGCACAAATGTTTTTCCTCGTGACTCCATCTCTTTAGAATAGACCGTTCTATCATAATCATTCGAAAGTGAATGTCTTTTTGTTTATTTCTTATCCGTTTTTGGATAGAAAGCTATCAGGGAAGAGGTGGTTTAAACACCCCAGTACCTACCATCATAACGATCTGATACAATTGCGCAATTGGTGTAAAAGATGTTCTTTGAACGATAGGGAAGAGGCAGTAACTTAGCTTTGGCTTCAGCTTCTCGCTTGCCATGGCTTTCGTCACCGGAGCTATCGCGATTTGTTATGTATTCCATTGGAATTTTCAAATATCCCTTCTGATTGGTAAGGCGAATTAGACACGTATTCTAGGGAGCTTCCACAGAAATTTCACACTCAGGAGGTTGCAGGAAGAGCCATTTGCACTCACCAGCACCATCAATTTCTCGATCAATGCCTGGCATTAACGAGGGTGGATATCCTACCGCAGCTTTGCAAGAGAGTCCAGCTTTGGTGCGAGCCTGAAGTGTTCTAAATTTTTAAAGCTCGGAGTATATGGTCGCAATGGTAGCGGAAGTAGAAAAATATGGTGGCTTCTTGGCCTTATTAACTTTGTAGCATGTTTTACTGCAGCTCCGCATGATTAGCAATCGACACGAAGGTTGCTTGTCCCGGACTGATGTGGTTGTGTCGTTCACGCAACAGGTGCTTGAGCTTCGGGACATCGATCCGCATTCTAATTCGAGGACAATAAACCTTGTTCACGCCGACATCATGAACCTGGTGAACCAAACCGTCGTTTCTGGATCGAATGAAAGGCTTGCTGCCACTGCTCGAGAGACGATGACAGTTATTACGCTTGTTGTTGTTGTTGATCAGGTGTTCAATCAGCTCTTATAACGTAAATATAGTTTTTTTGTTCTTTTCAGGGAATTATGGCTACTCAATTCATTCAAGCCTTCTCCTTTGTCAATCCGTGTATATTTCAAGCGATTTTAGGTATTTAAACTCTTAGAAAAAGATCATGCCACAATCTCCTGTTTCCTACACAGTTGATAGTAGAGGAGTAAGCGATTGGCATGGATTCGTTTCCTCGAATGGCGTCTGGGAGCTTTTCTCAGTTTTAATTTAATTGATTAGCAGAAGCTGTGACAAATGGGCCAAACCAGAATCGGACGTCAATACTTGGGTTCTGTTAGCACCATTACTCTTAGCAATAATGCCATATCGCCAATTTTGAGTCATAAGTCTTCATCAGAGATGCAACGAGATACAAGTTTTTCTGCGCGATCGACGTACGGCATTACCAGTTCGAGCATCCGCGTCGTATTTATCGTTGGAAAAGTGACCATGTTGATTGATTGTTCGTTTTGGAACTTAGGTGTCACACTGAACATTATTTCGAAGGGCTATTTCCCGTAATTCGCCCTACGATATAGGTATCCGTAGAAAGCCTTGTCCAGGCATTTGTCCCATTGGAGCCCTTCAACCCTCACCATTCGTGGAATTGACCTCATTAAGGTACCAATCAATCTTTCCGCAATACCGTTTCGTTGCATATTAGACGCTGATGCATACTTCCAGCTGATCTCGTTTTTGTTTGTGAAATCGTGCACCGCCATGTATTCTAACTTGAGATTGTTGTCACTCAAAATATATTCTGGGCTACCAAATTATAATATTTCCTCCTTTTCTATGCCATTCATTGTGCATCTCCCGTTGAGCATGCCGGGATATCGCTCGAGGGACTGGACACCTCGAAATTTGTGCAACACTTATGATGATCTGCTTATAGCCTCAGTTAGTTGTCGGTAACGGTCCAGCCTAATCCAAAAACCATGTCTTCGGGCTCACAGGAATTCTAGCTGTTTCTCCCTCCGCTTTGCTGGTTTATTCTCTTGTCATCTACCATAGCTCTTTACAGATTGCACAACTGACGGTCTCATTTATTTTCTCCAAATTCAGCTCGAGATGAAACCGTACATAGAATCTTGGTCGCAGTGACAAACATCATCATGCATGCCTTGTGTTGACGCGGTTACGTGGCACGCTTTTAACGGATGAGATCTGCCACGGATCGTCAGACTAGAGGCGCATAGCCCATTGTGGTGGCCTGCAGAATGCCTCAGCAGGATACCGGTTGTCGAGGTTCCGAATTCGATTCCCGCGTGGTCATGGATTGGTCTCCCGTGGTGCACGCCCCGTACTCGAATCAGTAACAAAGGATATCGCCGGGAGGTGGTTCCCCGTCCCTTTTTGGCCAGAGTTACAGCCATTGGTCATCTGCCAAGTGTCCGGTAGAGCCAATCAATGCATACTTTGTATCAACAGTTCGCCTATAGCCTGTAGTTCTAGATAGTGGCGAGATCCAATCAAAACAATAGAGTCGCTCGATGCTCCTTTACAGAAAGCTGACAGTGACTCGGGCCGACACATTAAATACATCTACCTGCCCGGTTCTTCGGGCATCATCGGCCGTTGCGCCCATTCTCTTGCGAGCGCGCGCGTCCTTCTAACCTGACTTCCAAGGACGCTCGTCCCCGCGCAGCGGCGTGAGCGGGACGGGCAATATGTTCCCATTCCTAGGTACAGCGCGGTCGCTCGCCTCCGCCTAAAGGCAGAGCAGGCGGGCGACTCGCTCTCTATTCTACTTTCATGGGGGTTGCCCGTCCGGCGCTTCGGCGTGACTGCGACGGGCAGCATGGCTTTTTCTCCACCAACACTACACGGTTGCCCGCTCCCGCTTGTCGGCGGTGATGACGGGCGACACGTCATCATTACACTATACAGTCGTCCGCTCCCGCTTG
>JAAUYH010182787.1_pt1 | contig 21069 bp, 13 predicted proteins | sample 7278061 | NCBI WGS metagenome assembly JAAUYH01 (sample SAMN14350203, study PRJNA611818) | marine sediment metagenome | isolation source: surface marine sediment (0.6m) | place: French Polynesia: Moorea | collected 2018-08 | reverse complement strand
CACCAATGTTTCGGAGGTGGCATATAGGAAAACAACGAGCATGCTCCAAAAGGACGATGGGGCAAGTGGTGCGAAACAGGCGCGCCTTGAGCATTCCTCGTGATATCGTGCCTTGGTCCGCATTCACCATTGTGAAAAGCGAGAGCAAGTACGTGGATCGCGATTAATGTGTGGCCTCGTACCGTTTCGCCCTGGCTGCAAGGTGCGACGGGCGGTAGGTGAATCTTAGTAGCAGCTCCTGTGACTTGGGTCTTAGTAATTTTTATTACATTGATCATTACTATTTCAATATCTTCAGCTATTCAATCCCATTGGCCACCACAAAAGAAACCGCGGAGGGTATTATTAGCCAACAAACCATCTCATTGTTTCACAAGTCAGTCTTTCATTGCAAGATATGCTACAGTGCGGGTTTGTTTTATGCTTTTCGCAGATAAAAACAATAAGTACAAAATGATGTGGAAATATTTTTTTCCGAGAGCGTAGAATCATCGGAAGTTTAAGTCGTGACAAAAGCAGTTACTGGTCAACAGGATTATGATCGGCATGAATAGATCCGAGCACCAAATTATATTCACCAATTCGGAGAATAATCCAAAAAATAGAAAGCAAACAAATTACTATCATTTGACGTATAGTACAATCAACTTGATTTGGGCTCATGGTAAACAGGTTCAGCAAACGAATCGAATCGCATCTTATATCACATAGAATGTGTTACGAGTCAATATTCGAGCGATAGTTTTAATTAATACTATTTTTGTCTATATACTGGAGAGATTGTTTCCCTGTAGCAGCCACAAACAACCAGCAATACCAATCGACTAAAAACCAAATAATTTTTATAACTGGCATATAAAATACAGCTAGTACTATTATCTACGGACCTTAGCAAAAAGGTTTACAGAATTAACTTTGCTTTGCTCTTTGTAACGCTGTCGCTCTCAGAGTGTAATTGATTCAGAAGGAATGGAAATTATTAAACTTTGATGGTACCTAATATGTACAATCCAGCAAACACCCTTCTTGTCCATGATACTTGCTAAAGTTGTCCTTCATGCTTGGCACGTATCGTGTTGGTTTAGGTTTTTGCTTTTGAACGAACTGGACTTCTTCCTATGTCTCAATCAACTTTGTTTCGCGCAACCATATGTAGATAAATTGGACAAATATTGAATTCTAGGTTGAATTTTCGATATTGAGTTCTCAAAATTGTGCTCCGATTGGCGATTTTCAACCTTACATTCTACTACAGGCTCACTGAAGAACTAAAGGAGAATCAAATTGCGTGATTGTAAAACATTCTCTTCTTTACCTCACATTTTAATCGTTTGATCATCCTACATTTAGCATTGATATTACCTTTTGTTCTACTTCGAACTTCTTCATCTCATTTACCACTTAGTACTTATTAGAATACTATTTTGGGATTTCTGTACTCTATTTGAAAGTTGATGGATGTATCTGACTTATGTAGTTCCATTCTGTTATTTTGACCGTACTGCACGAAGTCAAAACTCAAAAGTTAGGAGATGACTTTTGCAACAACCTATATAGTAAAATCGGTACTGTTCGGCACATGGCCAAAATGTACCAGTTTCGAATTAGAACGAAGATGATATTTCAAATCTCTATGGATGAAGTATTTTCTCCAATTATGTACGTTCGGGACGGGATGGATTGATGCGCGAATTTCAGATATAGCTTTAAAACGAGATCCCGATATTGTGCCACGTTGATTATTGATTCAGCGTATTAGAGCGATGCATAATTACTTTTTGCTTCAGTATTCCAATCATAGTGAAGTCGCTTCCACACACTCTTGTCCTGTTTGTAGTATATATATTTTGTCCATTCTTCGTTGAAACAACAAGTTCGCCCTAAACAGCTTGACTTATGATTATTGATATCGAGGAATTGAATTCCGGAACGGTGAAAGTCAGTTCTTCTAACAGAAAACAGATCTGCACTCTCTTCTAGGTAAATCTCCAACGAGCGTAGCAAATAAAAAAGTGCGGCAATGCACTGCCGACCATAACAAAAACAACAATAAAACTAAAAAATTTGACAACCGCATTGAACACGTACAGTAAACGCATGAAAAAAAGGTGCCGAATCGCCCTGTTGACCACTTCAGAATCAACAAAAAAATTAAATATTATGCAAAAGACTCACATGCACTGATTTAGTGCGAAGAATCACTAGTCCGTTCGTACCACAGTTACTTCTGTCCCATCAACCGGCGTACGAAGTGAACGGTTAACCTTCGAATCGGAACGAATTTCTCGCCGCACAGAAGGAAAGAAATTTCTGGAATGAAGAATATGAGCTCGATCCATCAGAGGGTTGGACTTTGCAACAATCAAGCAAGCGTGTGTCCGCATCAGCAGTGTAGCGCTCTTCACTGAGCGCCCTTGCGCGCCCAAGTTAAGCTTGGATTTGTCCTACGTTACATTGTCGAGCTGCGAAACTTCTGTACTGAATTTTGACACTACGAGCGCGAGTACCCAAGGCAATCGCCTATTAAATGCGACGTCTATGAATTGAGTGCGTCAGAAGCGTTGGGTTACTGCAACTTTCGTCGGGGAAATGGTTTGGCTACATGTGCAAATGGATTTGTGAAAATAGGTTCACGTATGGATATTCACGAATTAATGGACTGGTAAGTGAGTACAGGGATATTTCATGGACGAAAGGGTTATGGCTGACAGTTCTAAAACTGAATTTGTAATGGGGACGCGCACTGTACCTGGAATGAAATCCGGCGGTGACGTGTTATTCTTCATCGTTCCTGAAGCTACTCAAAGTGATGAAATAGCAGGGGATGCTGAAGCGGGGGAGGCACTTCGTTGAATTCTGTCGAAATAATCCGGTTTTTGATGTAGTTTTCACACGAGTCGGTACTGTTGAGCAGTTGACTGCTTGAAAACTATCGCTACACGCTGTACTCATTAAGTTGCTGCGAGTAGGAGGAAAGCATGATTCCTTGAAATCGGCTGCTGTGCAATCAGCATTTTCAAATGCGGTATCAACGCCACTGAAACGTTTACCGCAACGTTTAATGGCGGTACTATGTGGAGAAATTCACTGGAATCTGTCTCAAATTTATACAAGGAAGCCATGGTTTCCATCGCAGTCAGAAATGTCCGAGCTACTCCTTTGGCTTCAATTCAAGACAAGGGAAACGAGGGTGCAAAAAATGACTCGGAGCATTTTTCAAGCGTGTTGTACTCGTAATGGAATTCGGAAGGCTTGGAACGCAGCCACATCTTGTAGTAGTTGATGTTAAGCGGCGAAAAGTGCATGATGATTTGCAGCTATTCACTGAGGTCTAATACGATTCAACGTTTAACGAGATGCGAATGAACAAGTATTGCTAAGGAACGCACGGTTCTTTTCAGGTTGCTGAAAGTTGCGACTGTGGCACAGCTGGGCTATAGCTGAGAGCTATCAAGTACTGGGCTATCATTGACTTTCTATTGCATTGCTGTAGATTTGGGCTTGAGCTTTTTGTGAAGATGATGGTGCAGGGTTCCATGAGGCAGACGTTAGATGCTCACTATATCAGAGGCGGAGCAAATCTCATGTCCTTCTATTGGATACGCTGCATTTCTTATCTTCATTGCATGTAACAGCAATGATGTGAGAATTCCAAATCTACTCATCTGTCTCAAAATTGAAACCCAAATATTAAAACAAAGCAAACATTAGACGCTAATGATCGAACAGACAGATTTACCAATGTTTGTTTCCGATATGGTAGTTAGCTGATATCTAAGATACAAAGTGGAACAACGAACAAAGCTGGTCCTTTTCGAAGCATCACTATATTTCTTTAAGTAAGAATTTTGAATCAAAGTCATTACGTCTATTGCTAAAAGTACCATCTTTTGCGATACGGAGAAGAAAATCGATGATTTCTTAGGCTTTGTCGCTCAGTTTCGCAACTTTCTCGGCGCTATTTTAGAACATTGTGACCGAGCGTAATATTTTGGCTGTTTCAGGTAGATATGAAACCAGAGACTGCACGCTAGCATGAACCGGGATGTCCTTTGCATTCATAGAACTTAGTTCTTATAAATATTTGCGGAATTCTGTGCCTTCGGCAAGCTTCCAATACCACTCATCAATTTCACTAAACACAAAATAAGGGTACAAACCAAGTGTTGATGAATCACATTCGTAACATATCGATCCGTGATGGTGTAGTTAAAAATTATTGTACTAACTTAATTCCCTGCACGTGGCCTTTCTTTTTACGCCTTCCGACATCAAAGCGCAGACCTTTGCCGACTGAAAGTGCCTGAGGACAAATGTCGTTGAGTAATGCGTGCCTATTGGAGTCGATTTGCTCCGCAAAGTCCAGAGATTATTCGACTTTAGCTTCTTTCTAATTTCACACTGAAGCGTTACCTTCGAAATATCCGTCTCGCTGAGCACCAACACAACTTGAACAGGTCTATAATAAGCCATTTGTATTGCTCATGAATTCAATTTGCTCAAACTCAACTTCGTTTTTAACCTTCGAAATGCCGATTTAAACGGATAGCAATTTCAAAAACACCTTCGCAGCACTCGGAATCTTTTTTGGATCCCTACACGATTTGAATCGAGCAGAAGTTAAGAGTGAGCTATGAAAAGCCTCGTGGTCTGATTTTGATCGTCCATCAATTCGCCAAACCAGCCTCCGCATTCTTGCAAAGGAGAATAACAAATACTTCAAACAAAGGGTAAAGGATTTCGCCAAAGTCAAAAATCCTGGGCCCGGTACATCAACTCAACAGCGCATGATTGCATTAAATGGAGATAATCTTTACTTGATTTCTTTCGTGCGATTAAGTCGAACTGCCTTGCGCAGATCTGATTCACTGTATCATAAAATTTACTTGAAATAAATGCTTGGTCCAATAAACGGGCTGCAACAGGTGCTGATTCCTTGAGGTTCGAAATAGCACTGGTTCGCTTCCTCCGCTTTCGTCGTCCATCCTGGTCTTCTGCCTCACTGTCTTCCTTTTTCACGTACCGCACCGAGCCTCCTCAGATATTACCCAAAGGCTCATACAATCCAACATTTTCGCCGCTCAGTGTCTTCACAGAGAATATAGCGCTTTGACTTTCGCATCTCCACGGTACAATACCTCAATAGTTTGTTCCACTCGTGTCAGAATATCCATCTAAATGAACTTATGTACCTGAAAACCCCTGGTGACCGTCGAGGGGTAGAAATGTCACCAAATGGGTAGGTAAGCATCGCCAATTCGATAGCTCAAAGCTTCCTTTGAGTAGCGAAAAATGAGAGCTCTGCCAAAAGTTTATGCTATCACTATATTATAAAGAACTCCAAGATTTTTCGAGGCTACTTCAAATATTCGTGTCCTGGTTCAATATTCCAATGACTACCTTCGTGAACAATTCGTTGATGTCAAACGCTACGTTGCACAATCAATGCATTGGAGAAACCAGTAATGAATCGATCCCCTCAAAACAATCAAAATCTGAGCTGTGAAAGGGCTCTTGTTGTCTGACAGAAAATGCGGTGTAATCATTCTTACATTTTGTTTCAACTACTCTCTTCATTGAACAAATCTACTTTTTGTTGCTTTCACTAAATGGTGCAGTACCCTTTGATATTGCAAATTTTACTGCGAGGTCTGAGTAATTCAATACGCTCGTGTATTATTCTATTTGACATCATTGCGTAGTAATTCCGCTGTATCCTCTACTCTTGTCGAAATCACAAGATCAAGCATAAGAATCTTGCGAAGCCTCAGAAAATTTTATTTTATCGGTCAAAGAGCACTGCTCTCCAGGAAGGACCACACCATCACAGATGTGCCGTATATTTTCGTTCTCGTTACATTGGCCTAGAAGCCTATATTTTTTAACAATCAAATTCTTCTACAGGAAACGTGGATAAATGGTGGTCAAAATGTTTTGTAGATTCAGGAACTGAAGTATCAGGTATTTAACTTACCTCTTCAGATTCTTTGTCGTCGTAATACAAAATCTAAAGATACAGTACTTGTTCAAGATGTAAAATAGACTGGTACTGAATTAAGTATGTAAAATGGATTGTTTCTGCCTCGTCTTTTGCCATCATATCGAAAAGGACCTTTAGACCGGGAAGAATCGTTCAAGTCAGCGGATCTGGAGAAAGGAATATTCCAAAACCGCGGTTAATGGGAATAAAAGAAGATCTGCTAAAAGATAATTTGCTCCAGGCAAAACGATATTTCAGTTACTCTCAAGATGCTGAAAGAAAGAAATTTTGGCGGCAGCTTCGCTTCAGTTTTCAGTGCCCTACATTCCATGCAAACCAAGTGAAACGGAAGCATCCTGCTAGAGATTCGATTTTCGTCGGGCTCTAAACGGCAATCCTTCGAATATCAGGCTTCTAGGTGTGAACAATTTCGATGGTATTCGAAAACCATTTCCGATAAGATCTCCGACATCAAGCACTTCCCAGAAAATTGATCAATCAGGTGCGAGGGTTTCCTGCTACGGTTCATATGGTGGCACCCAAATTTTTTTGTATCACGATTCAAGAATTTGTTTACAACAATGGATTTTGTACAGTCTCGGAGGTTCGGGAGATTAAGAACACGCCCATTCACTCCTCTGCGACTAATGCAGGCATATGAAGACCGCGAACGCACTTGGGAAGCGTATTGAAATGGCTTGTGGACTTTGTGTGGGACAAAAGCGCATTCAACAGAATCAAAGCCGTCATTCAATTTGTTGCGAATTCTCCGAAGAAACGGTAGCAGGAAAAATTGTGGTTATTTCATTAACTGGAAATTCACTGTTCACCGCTACGATTTGGAGCAATCTATAGAACAAAAGTTGACTGAAAGATTTCTGTCTCCCGTCCCTAAATCACTTTAGTTGAAATGGCTGAGTAATCTCTGTTGCTGCATTATTCATTCCAAGCTTTCGTCAGCGTTGCTATGAACTGATGCGTTTTCACTAGAAGATCGTCTGACTGCGTGCTTCTATCTTTAGAGTTACTAAGCTATTTACTATTTTAGGGCATATAATGACAAAGCTAAAGGTCATAAACGTGTTTTCAGTCGATAATATCATTCGATAGTGTCAAAACGGTAATAGATATCCAATAGTCGTAATCTTTCATGCTTCTGCTTAGGCTCTTAATCGTGAGTTGCATAGTGAGAAGGGCCAACTCAGCGCTTCGAACCAGCACTATCAACATTGCTCTCTGTGTTGGAATTAGCAGAACCGTCTTTTTGAGATCACATGGGACCTTTTCCCTATACAGTATCGATGACAGTGCAGGTGCAGGCACAAATAGGGCAAGCAACGCGCTCTGAAGAGTAAAGGGTCCTGGGATAAATTTTTTCTTTTGAATAACTGTCACTCTGGGTACTTCGTAATAGTTTCTCACAACGACATCAACTCCTCGTCTACCACGCCTACAAGTGCTAACTGCAACGGATGCTATTTCTGTGCCGGGGGCCAGGGGGTAGAGCCCGCAGGCCCCGACAACCTCAAAATGATTGTATATGTTGTAAGTACCAAGACACTTCTGTGTTGCCTTGATGACGATCACCAAGTCAGCCCTAAGATTCGTGGTACTTCTACTTCAAGATACCAACGTTCGGAACATTACTTTCGCTATGCATTGAGGTGTGCCTGATACAGAATATCATGGTACAGATAGTCCAGTATTAGGTCATTTTATCAATTTATAAAAGCAAACAATGGTTCAACAACTGTTAAACTTCCTCATAACAGCTCAGTTACATTTGTGTCTGAATTTATTTTGATCTGTACGAACGGATCAAATGTCTTGTCGTGACAGCATTATATCATCAAACAAAATCACTCTTCGCTTATTGACCGTTTCAAAATTCTGAGATTAGATTTCTCGAATCATAAAATTAAATAACAGCAAACCTTTTATAGGGAACTTTTTCTTACGGTTTTCAGAAATCCAATAATCAATGAATGTTGCCAGTTGTTCATTGTTCCTGGATCTTGCTACCCTAATTCTCAAGAAAGGCAATGTTCATCCTGGAACTACTGACACGAGTCAGTTTAAGGCTTTGTTTGGCGTTGCACTACTCTTCTGTGTTGTAGAATGTGCCAAAAATGACGAAAATTTATCTGAAAATCATTTATTCTAAGCGCTCTTATTCTTGCGAGTATTAGCATACGCACATTGCTATATGGGATTCACAGGTCGAGATGGAAAGAATTTTCGACTTGGGTAGTGGGAATTTGCCAACTGTTTGTAAGAAATTAAAGTTTTGATTTGTTTTAGAAAGTCTTGCTATCACTAACATGTTTATTGCAGATCAGATAGAGCGACCCACTAAGCAGTACCATTGTACAAGCAATTGTTCATCGGTGGATGGCACCGTTTTTCGTATAAAAACCAAGTCTATTCAGTCCACAGTGGTATTCTTGAAAACTTAACGGCCCTAGTTAATGATGTGGAATTCCTGCCTCACTATCAGGTTCTATGATATGGACAAATCGACCTTTCCATAGCGGGAATAGTCGGATCTGAAAAATTTGGCAACACTTCAAAGATGCACTAATGAGAGGAGAGCGTGTCATAGCAGACGGAACTTATAAGGACCGGTAATGCATTAACGGTGATTCTGGTTCATCATCTCGTTTTTGAAAAGTTGTGCGAGCCAGGCATCAGTAGCTAACCGAAACAAGACGACAAATGAACCCTCGCCGACAGAAGTCCTGGAACATTTTGCAAGCGTTGGGGCGAATTGCAAAACTACACGGCTCTCTCGCCAAAGGCTGGTGTTATTCATCAATTCGCCCCAACGCTTGCAAACTGTTACAGAACTTCCGTGGGCGAGGGTGCGCTCGTCATTTTGTTGCTCACTTGAAAGCCACTGCTTTGTTCTTGACCGGAAATCGTGGCGTTATGGTTCTCTCCTTTTCCGGAAGAAGTTCCCATAAATTGATTGAAACTTAGATTGCTCTCGATACACTGGATTCGCTACGACATTGAATGGTAGGACTGCTCTGGTAACAAACTCAATCCATCCACATACTGAAAGCACCTTGGAGTAGAAGAAGTATGAGGATTTTGTTGACAATTCTAGCACAGTACGATCGTGATTAGCACTTGTAGTTGATGCTGATGAGTTATCTGCTTCTAACAGCGTTCACGAATCAGCAAAGTTTTTACTTTGGAAAGCGAAAGTAAGTTGGTGTATCCAGTTCCTGTCTCAGTCGAATCTTGTTTTCATGGAAATACTAGCCAGTATACTACTAAATGTGCTCTACTTTTCAAGACCACCTCTCGCTATCATGTCTGATTGCAGAACTCCGAAGACACAACCCCTTCGCAGCACACCTCCATCTCTCATTCCGCTATCGCTTCCACTTCCGGTCGATTTAATCCTTGTGCTAAGAGTGCCTCCTACTCGCTTCAACTGTCATCTGGTAACGGACTTGAATGTGCCAATACGCGATGCGAATCAGAGTGCGCTTGTTACAGATCAGCCGTCGTGTGATGTTAGAATATCTTCTCGGCCGATTAACATTCGCAAGTAATAGCCCATCACCTGCGACTGTTACTGGATCGATATAGTTCCATTGTCATAGCGTACAATATATAGTTTGTTTGTCTCATGTCAGTACGGTAAACTGTCTCCTTCGACTTCTAGTTTTGAGTTTCATCTAGTCAAGCAAGCAGTACTTAGAGAGAGAGGACAGGTGAAACAACTATGGGAGAATTTTCTACTGTAGCGAAATATAGGGTCATGTCCGAATTTACGATCCATTGCTTTACTAAATGTTGCACTGCTGCATATTACTTTTGGCCGTGTGACTAAATCAATCTCTTAATTCTCAAATTTAATAATTTCGTTCTACTCGTTATCGTAAGGTATCGTAAGAAAACAATGCGTTCATGGAAACCAAGCGGGTAGCATTACTCTTTTGATTCTTCTGCTAGCAATGCCTCAGTACTGAGAATGAGCAATACAAAACTCCTGAAATTAAAAGATGGGTCGTCGAGAACACTGCGACGGAAAAACATTTGGCGAACGACAATGCGATGGCCCGAGAATCGAAATCAATCGTTCGGGACAATCGTGAAGGTATGGAAAGGACAACAAAGTGTCTCGACATGGTCGTTCTACAAATCTATACAGTCACTGAAACGATGCAGTGCCTAATAAGTTGCGTGCACTATGATCTGGAAATAGTATTTTATTTCCGACGGTTTTAATCGGCTCCAGGCACGCAAATACAACAGTGCATAAATCTATTGCCATCGAATTTCGACCCCGGCAGGTGCACCATCTGTTTCCTCGCAATTTTGAAAAACAAAATTTTTGACTGCTATAGAGGTTGTGTGAAATAAGTTAACCGGTAGTAGTTTGCTGTTTCAAGTTTGTAAGGGTCAACAGGAGGTAAATTTCAAGCGTAAGTCATGAGTCTTCACTGAATCTCTGGTTGAATGAAAAATAAATGCAAATCTTAGGTAACTACTGTTTGAGTGAACCGGAATTGTTCTTCACTCAGATGGAATTGTGAAAGCAAACTACAGTTCCGATCCTTCGACTATTCCCTATTGACCCGCGGCCGACCCACATCCCTTGTAGCACATTGTACGCCGGAACGAAACAATGCATAATACAGTACCCTAGAACTTCGATATAGCAAGTGCACTATTTCTTCCCTCACACCAGGACGAACTATACGACCGCACAACAAGCATTTGACTTATTTACTCACTTCACAAAGTGCCCGTGTCGTTTCACTTAATGGAACTCAGTCAATGTAACGCTCTTCTTTAATGTGTACTGAGTAGTATTAAAATCTAATTGAACGAGTTGTTGAGCTATTCTTTCTCTCAAGTGTTCTACTATCCGCGCCGATAGATGAGAGAGCTTGAAAGCAGTTCAAGATTAGCTCTTCAAATCTTCTTGCAGTTCTACTGTACCGTGAGTGCTTATATACTTCATGGTTGTAAAGTAGAGAAAATACGGCTGGATGACCTTCAGCTATTCTTCCGACAGAGTCTGTTTTACTAAATAGTGCACTTTTTTGCTTCGCTCTACATCAAAAGGCCATCACTACTGCTTTCTGTAGTGTAGTGAATGAAATAGGTTGAAGTACACTACTGTACAGTCACTGCAACCATTGCCCAGCTTCAACACGAAGAACAAAGTAATACTACGCCTCCTGTCATTATATTACTGCACTTTGGCCTGTATCTCAACCGCTTTCGAAGTACGCACCATGCTCCAATGAGGAAATGCTGCCGGTCGAAATTGCTGTATCTCTGAATCCAACTGTGGAGGTTCTGCAACGAATCAAAATGAAAGGAAAAATTACCGGACGGTCAAGCCACATAATAGAACTATCATTACAAAAGGAAATAAGGTCAGCGTTCGCACTCCTCACAAAATCTCGAAAACAATGTTACATTCAATCGGTTTGAAGTAGAACAGTGCACATAAGTTTTGAAGATAAACTTTCATAATTGAGGTTAAACTTCGACGGTCCATATCAGATGAAACTAACAAAATTAACCGTTGAAGATAGATGAAGTTAAGTTCAATAAATTTTGTACCCTGTTGTTCCTTAACATAGGCTCCGATATAGGGAATAACCTGTTCTTTTAGAATATTGAATAGGGGTTTTCCTCGAAACAAATCACAGAAGCAAGAAGAAATATTTGCCCCTGTCTAGCAACAGAATAAATATGTGATTATTAAAGTGCAAGAGACAAAAGAAATTTTTTGGAATCAGAGGGTATTTATAGTATCTTGTTTCTATTCGTGAAAAGAGAAGCCGGCGTAGGACAAGGTTGCTTTTGTGTAGTAAATAGAGCACAAACAAAATGTGTGTGGTACAACAGTGGTGACACACCATTCCGATAAGAATACTGTTGACCGATAAAAAAAGATAAGAATGTGAGGTAGTCATGACGACAAAGACGACCTCGAAGAGTATAGTATATCGATATTCATTGGCTTTTAATGGACCGCCGTGATTTCTAATCGAATAGTTGGGTTCAGAATGGTCAGATGACAGATGGTTCAAAACCGAATCATCTCGATTTATCCCGAACGGCTACCTCGACGAGTACAACAACTGGGAAGTGGACTGAGCAGAGTGTAGCCGTAACTCAGGAATAGAAGACAATGAAGGTGCTGGTTGTACGTGTAGTGAGTGCGGGGTCGAAGGCGCGGCTAGAACCTTTTGGGATACAAGGTTTTGATTAGTCCACCGAGCGATGACCGTGTCAACGCTCAAGAGTAGAGACATTCGGTAGTTCGATAAGCTGTTTTGATAGGAAACGGAATAGAAGTTAGGCCACTTGAAAAACGAAATCCAATTGCAACGAGATAGAGATCTCTAAGTGCAATCTCCTCCCAACAACCAAGTCAACTTGCAAGAATATACATAATGAGTTGAATTGCAGACCTGCGATGTTCCTGCTCCAGAATTATTAATATTCAAGTGTTTACTACTTTCCCTCAATTTCTTGCTGTCGGCTTTACAGTCACATGTCTACTGCTAGTTAATTCAGAGATTACAGTGTTCATTAGTCAGCTGAAGCGGAACGGATGGCTTGTTTCTTGGCCATTCACCCGGCTGCTATATACTACATAAATTGACTGTGAAATTGATGAGACGCTCCAAGCAGCAATGCTGCACTTTTATTGAATCACGGGGCTTTCAGCTCTGACAAATTCGGAGATATTACGCATTTCGATTTCTAAATCGGGATAGCGCAGAGGTGTGAGATGACGCACAGTGATAAATTGCTCATTTTGCACCCAATGAATACGGCCCTCTTCCTTACTTTATTATTGTACAAACCATAGCTACAGTATAGCACTGTACAACGCATGGTGCAATACACTTCTGGTTAATTTCCAAACTAACCTCTATGGATACTCAAGAAATGTTTTTTACTAATTTTAGGGCGTAGCCTAACTAAGGTAAAGGTCATGAACTTGATCTCGGTAGGCTATAAAGCGAATAGTTTTGAACCCTGCATACATTCGTAAGCTAGATGCATCGAATTGTAGAAAGAAGAAGGTAGCTTAAAAGGAGTGTCAAGATTCATGGACAGAATTTTATGTAAGTGAGTGCAACTGTAATGCTTAGTTGCATGGATTCAAGCGACGCAAAAATGTGTATAGCTGATGTAGCTACAGTTAGAATGCGGACGTCGACGAAGTAGATATACATACCGAGCTCCGCGCGCTTTCCGGATGATTGACGGCTTTTGTTATTAACAATGTCTTCAACTCGGGCTAGTTTGGCTTTGCTAGAAACTGTCTCCGGCCACTACTATTGGCTATGCAACGTTGGGTGGAAGGATGAAGGAAATGACCGTTTCACGCTTTTCGCGTGCTCCAATGCAGATGGAACTGAGCAGCTTCAACCGCTCGTCATCGACTACTCGCAAAACTCGCCCATCTTCAACAGGAGGGCGATAGGTAGGCGAGATAAGAGTGCTGCAGCTGCCTTCGTACGTAGATGTACAAACATATTTTCTTAAAATGGATACTGCGGTTCGACGCTTACATCAGGCAGACCAACGGGCGGCGAACTCCTTTATTAATAGACGACGCGAGCTGTCACGGGTGCCTGGACACTCTATCGACACTGCGAAGCGTAGAAGTCATATTTTTTCTAGCGAGACTACTCCCAGAATCCAACAAGTCGATGCCAAAATAATACCTTTTATCTTACACCGCTTCAGTGTTCACAACTAGAGAGGTCTATCGAACGGCCAGAGCAGAGGCTAAGCGAAGACTTATTTACAATTGATTTATGCAACGTAGTTACAACAAGCACTGACATATGGTATCAGATATAGTGTCTGGTCTTCTGCAACAGTCGGGTTAGGACAGGGCTTCTATTGAGCAATTTAAGTGAAATGCGATAAGAGCCTGACTATAATGATATTGTTCCGGTCAGTCCTCATGGAGAAGTGACGCATGATTCTCTGAAACCGACAACGAACAAAGGAGATAAGATTAGATTTTTTTTCAGTAATGGGCCGTCTACAGCATTCTCTTCTGCTGGCCTGTATCTCGCCGCTTGAGGAGCGTGCCTGTAGCAGAGACGCTATTGCGACCGTCGCTACGGCACGGTTTGTTGCTACTGGCATCGGACTCTTGTCGGGACAAACCGTACTGATTCAGAACAAATTCTGAGTTGTGCACAACATAGCTAATTAGTACAATGCGAAGTGCTTATTCTGGCTTACTGATGGAATTCTACAACACCAGTGTCCACGAGACTTTTCATATTCAGAGATTTATCTGCACGTAAAAATCGATCGATTTCATTACCTTGAGTAGTGCTGGGGATTGGGATGAGTCTAGGTGAGAAGAAGCGAGCGATATATATACTGCTGAGGTAAAGAAGAAAATCATGGAAATAACGGGAATGTTTGGAGAACTCCCAGTAAACGAATGCGTTTGTATTCTGAAATTTTAGTTTATTGATTAGAAAAGTTTCATTTGGTAAGACTAGGGCAAATGGGAATTCGGAATGTACAGATTTTCATCAACATACTACGATTGCGGATGCATGCTACAGTCGTGCCGGAACAGAGCGCGGAAAAATAAACACTTCATTAATCTATGTACAGCATCAGCTATTGAGTGGAGTCATTTATATGCGAATGTGTGCGTAGTGCGGAAAAAGAAGCAGAACTGCTGCATTTTTTAATTCACTAGAAAAAACCTTTTTCTGCTGTTAACAGAACTTAAAAATTCCACTCGATGCAGACATTAATTTACAGTTTCTTCAGCTTCGCCATCAATGAATTATTCAAAATTAGGAATGTCCTCATTCAATTTCAGTGGATTCATATTTTCTCAAATATTTGCAACGCTCATTTTCCAGCTAATTACAAGTACAAAACACTTACTTACCTATCAGGTCATGTTCAGTGCTGTCACGACCCATCAAACCAATATCGCGGCTCCTTTATTTTTCATTCCTGAACAATTTTTGTGTCATCACTGCTAATGCCGCTGGCAAAATCTTCCAATATTTTTTCGAACCAAATTTTTTAGCCCATCAACTTCCCTATCAGAAATTCCGTTTTCGTTTGTAAATATGATTATTTTAAATCGCAATACAGTTGTCTCGTAAAAATATGTTGTACTGGGAAATATTTCATTAACATCCAATATATTTTTCCCGGCGCAGAGAAAGCAGACATTTATTCATACAGCAAAGACTTAGAATGAATCTTTTTGTTCGTGCAGTTTTAAAACCTCTTTTCAGCGGATAACGAATAATTAATTATTTTATTCTGATCTCCGAAACTTTTTCAATTTTCATCCTCGGCCCCTTTACTTTTTTCTTTATCTTTCTTACGTCTTTTAACGCTACTTTTTTCAGGGTGCAAATAACTCGCTACATAATGCATTTCGTAATCATCTTCATAATTCTGTACTAGAACAAATTAGAAATATTATTTTCGGAAAAACTGAGCATAAGTTAATGCTATTAGTACGTTATTCGGATAAGCTACTAGATGCACCTTTGGTGCGCCCCTCACGAATGGTGCAACTAGGATTGGCAGCCATACGGCATATCAAGAGCGTCACTTTGTGTGGGGTATGACGGAGTCCACTACATTACACACAGAGCTGAGTGATATTTCGCGCATATTCGGAGCATAGTGAACGAACCTTTACATGACCATCCTCGAACTATCAACAAACGCTACTCAAGAATTGCGTCGATTTCGTCATAGAGTTCCTTGCCTAGCAGAGGGTCTGAGGCAATGTGCTGTAGCCGAGGTAAGGGAGGAATAATTAGTTGAGGAGGGTTCATCTGACTGGAAAGCTGGGCAACGGCGTTACGGTGTCCAAATTCCCGCACAGCATGTTCGAGACGAGCGAGGCGGCTGTTCTGCTTAGAGATTTCTTGCGAGGCAAGAGCAAATTCGAGCTTCTTGCGTTCTCTGCATCGTTTAGCACTCTCGGATTTCAGACGCTAGTGTATCGTTGGAGGCAGCTTTGAAAAGGCGCCGCGAACAGATTTGGGGAGGCCATCTCCACCCTCGCTAGTGGCACTTATTGTAAAGGGATGCGCGATTGAGTTGATGGGTTGGGTAGTGAGTTGTTTGGGTACGGTAGAGAAGGTGTGAGAGACTAATATACTGTCGAAGTGGGAAGGAAGAAGGTCCACTTGACAAAGTTGCCTGAATACAGGCAATTAGATGACGTACTTTGGAATGTTGTAGTGGAACACATCTCGACAGTGGGCAAGTTCCCATGCCGTTTCTCCTGAACTGTAGACTACTTGCTTTGACACCTCGTATTACATTGCCTGAGATGAATTGGCGCGATAAAGTCACCTGAAATATTGAGAAAACAGAGACAGAACTATAAGGAGAGAAAGTGAAGGAACAGTACGGTAGCGAGTCCATCCGACAAGAATGAGAAGCTCCGACCTTTCCATTACTATGCATATCTGAACTTCTTTTTGTTGTTTCGTTGTCATCTTTCGTCCAGGCGTCAACGACCCGTATCAAATATGAGAGAGAGTTGTCCTCCAAAGAAAATCCTCAGCTACACTACAATGCGTCTAGGTTATTGTCTAACTGTTTTTTTATCGATTTCGTTACCTCTTCCAGGATGTGTAGCTATTTCCCCATACAACGCGACAGATTGTCCACAAGTCTACTGACATAAACATTTACATGCTGGGCTGTACAGTACTGTACAATAGCGGGACAAAATTCTGAAACCCCTTTTTTGTAGCATATAGGGCAGTACCCGAATATCAACCAATCAGATTTTATTTTATCTCCTACTCATTATTCTGTCGGACTCTCACTAACGTTAGTTATTCCCATAGAGTGCTTGTTCAGCTTACTCGTACTTTGTTTCCCACGCTTTTGAGGGTGCAGTTTTCAGTCCTGCCTTTACAATGCTTAAATGTTCGATTTGCGCTCTTTTTTGATATTTTTCGAACTGAGACTGCGCCGTATGTCGAGTTTTTTCGGGATTCCTACAACATGACGTAGATTCCTGATTAGATATCGAAGCTTGTATGCATTTATTTTTAATAAATTTAGGGGGGTTCAGAATTTTGTCCTCCTACCGTACAATGTTTGCTGCTCACCTGCTCTCGTATGCAATTTGCAAACTGGAATGCTCTTTTAAGGTTTTCACTTTTTATTGCGGTCCCGCGGTTTAAGATGGCACGTCATCACTGTAGTCGAAGCATCTAAAAAGACGTGATTATTCACAAACTGAGTGATCCTTTGCGCATATTCAAAACATAGTGAAACAAACTTTACATTAAGGTCCTCAAATTACCATCAAATGCTAGTTGAAAAGTGCGGTAAGTTCGTCATAGTGTTTCTTCTCCAGCTCTGCGTCTGAGGCAATGTGCTGCGGCGAAGGTGAGGCTGCACGAGTTCGTTGGGCATGTTCCATCTGACTGGCAACCTGGGGTACGGTGTCGGCAGTAGCGTTAGGACGGTGTCCAGAATGCTTCATAACATTTTCGATAACAGTGAGGCGGTTCTCGAGCGAAGAGAGATGCTGCGAAGTACGAGCAGATTCGCGCTCCTTGCGTTTTCTGCATCGTTTAGCACTTTCCGATTTCTGACGCCTGCGTATAATTGGGCGCAACTCAGGTGGAGCGCCGCGAACAGATTTGGGCAGGCCATCCTTGTAGAAACCGGTGTCACTCATTGGGGAAGGGATGCGCGGTTGAGGTGATGGTATCGGGGTGGTGAGAGGGATGGGTACGGTGGAGAAGGTGCGAGCGACTTATATACTGTCGAAGTGGGAAGGAAGAAGGTCCAATTGACAAGGTTGCCTGAATACTGCGTATTAGATAACGTACTTTGGAATGTTGTAGTGGAACACAACTCGACAGTGGGCAAGTTCCCACGCCGTTTCTCCTGAACTGTAGACTACTTGCTTTGACCCCGCGTATTACATCGCCGGAGATGAGTATGCGAGGTACACGTCTCATGAAATATTGTAAGAACAGAGACAGAGAGACAGTAGGAGGGAGGAAGAAACTATAGAGGAGAGAAAAGGAGAGAGTAGATCAGACAATAATGAGCAGCTGAAGCGCTTCCATTGCAGCCCATATCAAGGCTTCTTATTTTGCAGTCTTGTGGCCATTTTTTTGTCGACACGTCAACAATCCATATCAATTACGACGGTCTACGCGACAGACAAATGTATGTAACGCTCCTCGGTCCACCGCAGCACTGAATGGATTCACTTCGTAATCGAATGAAGATGTTTCACTAATCCAACGAATGCTTGCGCAAAGCATTACAGATTCCTGAAATATTGAAAAAAAACTGCAAGAGTGTGTGCGAGGTTATCTGAAGATAATTGCTACAGCGCTTCTGGGCTTCTTGTCTTCTTGTTTCTTTGGTCGATTTTGTTGGGTCGTCGCCGATGTGTATCGATTTCCCCGTACGATGCGATAGATTGTACACAAGACCACCGACTTGGCCTTCTATCTGCTGGACTGTACAGTCAGTAATGAGAAAGGGAGATTAATCGACAATGTTCGATTAAGATTTCGAATTTTTTAATTGCGGTCCCGATCCCGGGATTCACGGGATTCACGGGGAGTGGGTGTTGAAGATTGGTGGTAGAAGACGGTTGGTTCTGAGATGTTGTTGGAAGGAGCACATTTCGAGTGGTAGCATGCGCTAGAGGCAGGCATGAGACAGGAAAGAACGGATGTGAAACAGTTGCGGTTAGCGTCGAAGGAGTAGAGGGAGGTGATTTTGAAGGGAGGATAGTACGGAGGAAGCATTCGCAGGTAGAGTGGCGGGAGAAGGTTGGTGAGGGCGATGGAATTGTGGCGAATAGTAAGGATTTGAGATGTGAGCCATATTTTACCTAGAAAAAGCAGATGTAAATAAATTCGATTCAAAAGGCAACGAGCGACACAATCATCACCTGTGACATATAGGAAGCTATAAAATTTCCTGAAATTATGGAAAACGGAGAGTCGTACAGTAATACGAAGCAGCACCTGTGCTTTCTTTACTATGCACGTCTACCGGAAGCCGAGTGCCTTCGAATTGGAAAAAAGTAAGCTAAAATAGAGGATTACTAAATCTGTACATGCTAAACTGCTTTGTAGGACTTTGTAAATTTCATGAATTTGTTTCCTGTCTCATTTTACCGTTTCGGAAGGACAGTGAACAATATAAGCGGCATTGCGGCAATAAGCACTGATTCTTGTTTTCGGGAAGATTTACCCGAAATTCAACTTTCTCTAGACGGGACTCAACTGTATTTTTGTGCTGAGTCCCAATCAAGATGTTAATGACTTCTAAAATTTTGTGCAAAATAAGTTTTCTCACAATCCCTTACAAATTCAGAAACTTTATTTTGAACATCAAAAATAAAATTTGCCGTACATACAAAAGATATTTTTGAGAGGTAAAGTAACAAATACGTACGCAAGGCAGGATATTCGCGACCGTTCTAGTATTTATTCTGCATTTTTGTTCTATTTATAAAAATTTATGCGTTCGGTAATCATCAGCCGAAAACTAAGCTTCAGAATGTAAAATTCGGCTTCTGAAATCATTCCAGATCGGATGAATACTACAATAGAACAGATAAACTAAGCAATCATTTAAATAGCGATCTAATGCTGACAACGGCCTTGGAAATCAATAACAAGCAAAGAAATTAATGCTGTTTCCTAGGAGCTCACTTGATTTCCGATATTTCATACGGTCTACTTGAATAATCGAAAAACAGGTCATTTCTGTAATTTTTTAGTTGAAATCAAATTTAGATCAAATAAAAAAATCCAATTTTGAAATTTGTTATGATGCAGTGTATTCTGCTTGTCCAGAAACAGATCTTTCGAGAATCGGAACAACACGGTTTCCAAGAATAATATACTGAATCAGAAATCAGACACGGCATTAGGTCATGGTCATACCTTTCAAACTCATTTATCAATAATTGATTACTTTAGGTGATCGTTTCTACAGGAATTTCCGTAACATCACGGTTTATGGTGCGTGTAAATTCTACTCTTCAGTCCAACTTTACTCGCTGTTTTCTCAATAAAATGGCGGGAAAAGATTATTCAGTCAGAAAAAAATTCCTTTCTGGATACAAACCTGCTCCAACTTTCTTCATGTTCGTTTTGCATTTCGGATATTCTTTTAATTCAGGAACGAAATGATCATCATGTTTTGCGAGCGACTCCAACTGATTTTGTGGCTTGAAACTGATATATTGGCTAAAAACAAAAAGTCACTACGTCATTTATCACAAAAAATTTTTTGAAATTGTGAAATCGTCACAATACCATATAATTGCCATTTCATTTTGATGCTAATACGTTACATCATGCCGTTTATTCTACCTTACTATACTGAAATGAATACATGCCAAGAAAGGTATCTATTTTTTGCTTAATGCGGAACATCTGGATCTGAAATTTAATAGGAATTCAAGGAAAACAGTCGCAAAGAAAGATCTAAATTTCTTATGATCCATGAGTGTATCACTTAACTCAAATTCGGTCTGCTATACAGACTAGGGCAAGGAAATTAAGATGACGTGTTAAGGCATATGGAGACAATATTCATTCCTAAAATTGTTTAATGTAGTGCGTATGAATTAATCAAATTTCAAAAAGAGAGTACGAGAATGTTTTCTATCGTCTGCTGATGTTGGCAAATTTCTCTGATGAAGACAAATATCTGCTGCAATCTATTGTCGAAATGTATGTCTATTGCTTGTTGAAAATTTTTATCCCATCAATATCACTGGATCAAGGCTTTCCCTTTAGATTGGGTGTTTTCACTACTATATCAACAACTATAACTTGTTTTTATTTGTCTGAAATGTGACATATAGTATGCAGATAGTGCTATGAAAAATAAATGCAGAACTGTATTTATTTTGTTAAATAACAGAAAATTCTATAACTGTGGAAAGCTTTTCAATCCGAGCTTCCTTAATTTCTATTCCGACGATTGAAGAAATGATGTGAAGGGGCATGATCACGATATTTTCAGAGAGTGACCTGAACTTGGTGAAAGGCTTATGTCTATCTTCGCAATTT
>JAAUYH010034224.1_pt1 | contig 21076 bp, 17 predicted proteins | sample 7278061 | NCBI WGS metagenome assembly JAAUYH01 (sample SAMN14350203, study PRJNA611818) | marine sediment metagenome | isolation source: surface marine sediment (0.6m) | place: French Polynesia: Moorea | collected 2018-08 | reverse complement strand
CGGCTGCCCTTTAGGCTCACTGCTCATGTCATTCTCGGTATAACTTGGCACTGATTGTTAAAGGCTGAAACGAACAGTAAGCTGAATTCCACCATTCTTGCCAAAGCAAAACCTGACTGGTTCAATCGCTGAAGTTCGACTGTTGCAAAGGATTCGAAACATGCAAAAAAGCGGACTCAAGAATTCCTTAGTACTGTAAATCGTATTCATGAGAAACTTTGTACTGTATAGTGGTTCGTATAAACCACTTCTACGATTTCATTTCGACGTTTTGCGCAACAAAGAAGTCAGTAAACTAATTGGAGTCTTTAAAAAAGTAAATAACCTAAGTACTTCCCCAGTACCTGCTTTAAGTTCCGAAACATGTCAAATCTGTCCAAAATTCTCAACAATGAGCCGCTTCAACTTCCCAGGTTACTAGTTTCTTGAGATAAGGAGTAATTCAAAAAATAATCATTCGAGATAGGTTATTTCTTCTGCGATTTCATGATTGTTTAAATTGTTGTTTTTGATAGCCTAACAATCTTTCAAAATTCTCGTTTATTTCAACTAATCCTTACTCTCAAACAATTGGTTTACGTTTACTAGTGTAAAAACGAATCCAAATTTCAGCAATTTTGGGAACATCAATCAGCTCAAACCGTATTGACTAGGAATGAAAAGCCCCAAAGAATACCTAATAAAATTCGATGACATGGATTGTACGGGGAACAAAGAATACTCGAGAGCTTATCACGATTTTCTAAAGATCTCTGGCTCGCGAATTGAAAAGCAAACTGCAAAGCTAAAGTAATTAGAAAAAATTACTTGCAATAGTTCTCATTCCATAGGACCAGTTCAATGCTAAGTTCAAAAAACGAATGGCAAGTTTAGGAATTATTCTGTGGCAGATATTTAGGATGCTTTCGTTTTTTTTGCTTGATTTGTAGAGTCAACAAGGACATTTTCTAATGTAATTCTCTGTTAATAACATTTCCTTTCGATTGCTGCTTGCAACATCACTGTCTAACTGAATCCAAATATCGTAAGATTTGTATTACTTGCTTATTTGTAGTGAAAATTTCTAATTTACCACGAATGAAATAAAGAATATTTTCGCTATGCATTTACTGGGTTGATAGTAAGCAAAGGTTTGGCTAAAGGGGTTTTATCTTCCGCGTTAAAATACGAAAAATCCGCATCTCTAACATTTGGATCATACTGGATCTTAATGCAAAATAAAAGTATTGAACTGGAGAATGGCTGGAATTATTCTGAAGAATTATCTGTTATATTTGATAATTGATAGTAAAGCGCTGATCGGAAAATTTTGTTTCTTTTTCCCATCAATGATTTTCACTCGATCCTTCTGCTGGAAATTTTGATTTCGTATTAATTAATTTGTGTGCGATTGTAAACGCGAAGCCGTTACACCGCCACTACCTATTCCAGACTGGGTCAGATACTTAGGGAATTGATGATTTCGAGCATCGTGAGATCTATGTTGTATGCTACTCACAATGAATAATTGAAAACGAAAAGACTGTAACACAGTTTGTGAAGGGTTCATTTTTTGTCTGGAATTTTTTCCGAAAATTCTCGAAGAGATACCAAAAAATGAATTTATACGCCGAATGCTTTGACGAGTCTGGAAATATACCATCTTATCAAGTTGACGTATACTCAGCATATCAACGAAGTGCAATAAATTCGTTTATTGGTTCGAAAGCACATACGTGCAAGCTGTGCACTGAATTCAGGAGAATGTTTTATATAAATGCAATTGAACATGACATAGATAATTCATTCCGAATGTATATTATTTTACAACAGGAGTAAATTGGATTATATTACGAAGCCTTCGAAATATGAGGACTGCCTGTGTGTTTATAGTTTCCAATTCAAACAAAGATACCGAATAGTTCGCTGAAGGATTTGCAGATGAATAATAGTTGGATATTTGAATATTGAAGCATTCGATCTTTTTTAGATCATTTCATCATAGATAACTGATTGAGATGTGAGGAAAACGACAACCACAGAATTATAAGAGAACTCTAACACATTATTCTATTTAGAATCCAGAAGATCAAAGTACGACACTCAGAAAAGTTCTTTATCCTGGTTGAAGCAATGAAAAAATCCGATAACGATAAAGTTCATTTCATTTCGGATGGGAATAAATCCGAGGGAGTGATAGAGTATTGCCGCGGATGTGCTAGAAATCACATAATAAAGGGAACCACGCTCGAACAAATAAGAGAAGCAAAAGAATTTATATTAATTTTAGTTGACAATAGGGTTATCAAGACGGCATTACCATTCAGAATCGGTGTAGCAGAATCGTCATAGCCGTCGGGAACGATGTAAAATTAATCTCAATCGAGTAACACATTAAGCGAGTGTGCTGAATCTGTTGACGAATTTTGGGACCTCCCGTCGTAGCTATAAACAAGAGAGCACAGTGCGACCTTACCCGGCGATAAAGCGAGCGGTAATAAGGTACTTCACAGAGAATGATATCTGCTTCGGAGGAACCGTGGTGTGTGTGTGTGTGTGTGTGTGTGTGTGTGTGTGGAGAGGGGGAGTGAATACACCTCACGGCTTTCCTATTCGGGATCAAGAACTAGGACAATTGTACACGGTACCTTCCAGTCCATTCCGAATTACATAGAATAGCTGGGTCTCAGTCAGATATGCAGGAGAATTTATTGGTTTTGTTTCTAGCGTTACTGCAAAGTTAAAAGCCCTGTAATGCGAATTTTGCAAAATGGCTCTAAGCTATCTGGAAATTTAAATATAAATAAGCTCTGCATTGCCCAGTTGTTAGTTATCGACTTACAGAACATGCTATGCCACATTTTTTTCCAACACAGTGCCCATCTTGGATTTTGATTCGATGGGACTGGAATTAGTTTCTGAACACAAAAATTAGCGTCCCCGATAGAAAGCAACAGGAGAACTCCGATAAGATCTGAGTACGGCCTCGGTTTGGTTCATAGACAAGCAAAACCTTAAAAGCACGCACTAACAGCTGTCCTGGCTGTCAGTTTTGCGACTATAGGGTGCAACTGCCAATGGTTCCATGCAAGCTCCAAAATAAACAAGATATAATCTAAATCTAACGATGCCTGTAAACTCTTTCATGCAATTAGTGTTGTTTAGAGAAAAATTAGTGTTTGTAGCGATACATTAAGATCAGAATATAATTTAATCGAAAATTTTGTCTATGTAGTAAATGTTATAGCAAATTAAATCTAGTGTTAATAAAGTTGTACCTCTTCTATCATGGCAAAAAATCAACAAAATGACGTATAGTACAAGGAATGATCAATGCGATCTGTTAGGATTAGAAGTGAAACTCAGAAAGATCTACATACTGATCATCTTTACCACTTAAGCTGGTTTTAAGGCTAGCCAAATATGAGCAAGTCTTAATGCTTGGTGTCTAGTCTTTCAAGCTTGAGAAATTTGAAATGATTGAGATGAAAGTTATTCGCGGCCCGACAAAAATGCTAGTACAGAAAATATTCATGTGGAGTGGAAACGCGAAATGACACATACTTCAATAAGCTTCGAATTTTCAGACTCTACAGCACCCAAGAACTCTTAGCAAGATTGCCTTAAATCTAATCCCAGGAATTTCGCGATAGGTTTCAATGTTAGATAGACGCCACAGCATGGGTACATTGCATGTTGCTTTCTCATTTCTTTATGTACTTAATGATGTCTTTTCAGAGTATCACGAGCGAATACAGACTCTGTACGATCGAGGAATTGAATGAATACCTGAAAACTAGTTTGAAAGACACCTCAACTTTATTTGCCCATGCATCATTTGCTATAATACCAAGCGCTGTACTGCTATTTCTATCTTGCGCAACCTACATTACTCGGAGGAGTTTTCGGTATTCCTTTAAGAAATAGTTATCGTCGAATATTCGATTCTTCCTTCATCTCGAAGATTGCAAGAAAATTATCTCTTATACGATTCAGCGAGACCAGACATTATATGTATTACTATATTTTAGTATTTTAAGAAGGAAGGTTTAATATCTCTCCATCGATACTCGAGAGCGTAGCATAATTATCTTAACCTGAATAAACGAGAAATTCCTTCCAAAACATTCGCAGTATAGCCCACGCCTAAGTTTTATGACTGAAATGGATCGTTTATTTCCTTTTGTCTGCTTCATTCAGGCTAAATGAATTATTCAGTTGTGAATATGTTGAAGAGCTTACATGAGTATGAATGATTCTTGTTGATTTATCATGAAGTTTCGTATTCTAAGTCTAACGGAACAAGGCAATTGCTCAGAAAATCGTCTTGGAAAATTCTCCGTCATCCCACCGCAATTACTGATTTGCCTGATTTTTCTTGGATTTTGAAATGTTGAACTATTGACGCGGGGATCTAAGTTTATTCTGGATTGTTCTGTTTAAAGCTGAGATTAATCCTCAAAGCGAAGTTTGCTGTTTGCGGGTAAGATAAAGCGTAAATCGAATAAATACTGTATACATGCATCTGGTAAAAATGTACTGACCCTATTTTGAAACAATAGACAATTACATCTAAACTGTCAATTGAAGGATATTCGGCTTCTCCAGTCAAGACCTATGATAGCGAACAGATTGTTTTGATTTTCGAGTCCGACTCCTGCGCTTTGAGAATTGTTCTTCAACTGAATTTCAAATATATTCCCGAAAACTAGCGATGGTAGTGAAGTTAAACTCAAGTCGAAATAAATCGATTGAATGATTTTCGCATGCGTCATACGAAGTGCGAATGTAAGGAAAGTCACTTGCGTTGGAATGCATTGTTCAATATCTTGAATGAAGAATCGCAACGAAAGGTGGAACCGAAATTACATGGGACAGTGAAAGAGGGTACTGTTCTGAAGTGCTCACCCCTTTCAGAACGAAAATAAACACCCATCATGCAACATTTCAGACGTAGGAATGAGTGCAGATTACGCAAAGACTGCCTCCGTGCGATGCGGAAATAATGAAAAACTTTGATAGCGTCGCCTGTACCACAACTTGTTCACTCGATTCTGATTTCGAACGGAAGAAATTACTCTTAAGTTGGCGAGGAATTCGGAGCAGTGCCAGAGGCTATATTGGGTTCTGCTCTTGTTGTCATCGTTCTAAAAGTAAAGAATAAACAAAATGCAAAACTGGATCGTCATAACATCATATGGAACTTACAGATTTGAAGCAATAAAACGGTTTTCATGTAATTTAGCACATGGCCAATGTCAATTCATCTTTATCATATTAGGAAACAGTAGAAAGTCTCTCGAAATGAGATTGTCCAGTATGATTCCGTGCCTTGCATAGCGAATGATGAATTGAAACCAATATAAAATTTTGCTGCATGCTGCTGAGGTAAGGACAATGATACAACTCTCTGAAACGGAACGCGAGTCTCATTGTTTACCATGAACCGAAGCAATGTAGTGTACGTGCTGAAATATGAGAGTAGAATTCAAAAACGTGGGTTAGAAGACGCAGTTCTGGTAACGTGTACGATAGATGTCTTGTCGAGTCGGGAGCAACGAGTATAGAGGAGGTCTAACGACCTGAGATGACGTTGTTGCTTGCATCAAGAGGTTAACAATGCAAAGAGAGGGGCAACAGTAAATAGTGGCGCAATGACCGCCATGGTAGCGTGGTGAAGGAAATAACAGCATGACAACACGCACAAATGATAGTGACAATAGCGGGAGTGGAGGTAACGAGTCGTTTCACACGGGCTACATCACAGGAATCAACAACGTTGACTGATAGGTTTTACACCATTTAAATCAACAGGCGAGCAGCGGCTGAATACCAACACATCTACACGCACGCGCACACACACGCAGGCACGCTTCGTCTCCCTATGCCCTCGTCTCCCAAGATGGCACGCATCCTACTGCCCCTGCTCAACCTCGTTCTCTTCGCCACCATCACGTGTGCCGCCACAAACCAAGGCAACTGCCTCCTTGGATCACTGTGCAACTCTCTAATCGTGCGCTGCGAAAAGCGTTCAAAGCTGTACCCTCAGTATGTGCACGTTCCGCCGTGTTTCAAAGCCACTTTACAAGCGAAACTAGTGGAGAGTGACTTTGGTTGCCTAAGCGAGCTGACGGTCTACCGCACGCTAGCCAAGTGTGCGAGGTATTCGGTAGAAGTTGTGCAAAGCAAAGCGTTGAGACGGGGACGAAAATCCAAACCGGGGAAAAGGAAGGGGCATTCGAAGCGAAGATTACCGAGCACATGGCGATTCCTCATAAGCGAACTCGGCACGCTGAAGAAACATTTCAAACTCGAACAGCAGCGTGATCCCTCACAGATCGTACCAGTGGCGGTGAGGCAAGTGAAATTCAATAGGGATACGGAATGTCGATCGTGTTGCTTGCTCTACGCGCAAAACGAGGTTTACACGAGAAAATGTTTCGAGCTTGTTTGCGCAGGCAAGAATCATGAGTGCTAAGGACTGGAAAATAGGATGAACATAGGTGGACATTTTCGGTGCGCAAACGAATAAAAACACAAGTACTGGAACGACGCATTAAGCAAGTTCAAGTGTGACGGCGAGTGGTGTAGGTAAGTTGGTAGAAGCACGAGGTCGAGTTCGCAAGTCGGAGTACGGCAGAACTGCGGCCTCGAAAGAGCAGCATTTCAATGATTGAATTGTCACCTGAAGTGCAACTAGTTTGCGCACGGCCAGATTCGAAGGGTGTAAATTTGATCACAACAGTGATTTCGTAGTAGATTTGCGCGTGATTACACGCATTTTCGTTTCTCATGCGCGGCCGCTGATTCGCGCGCAGCGCGTGTACAGCACACAAAAAACACGACATGAAATTGCATGCGAGAACAACGCGGCGTAAATACCGCCCATTGTCGGCCAATCGGGTGTACGCGCGGAGAAATGTAAACACATCCCTTACATTTCCACGGCAGTTCTCGATCATCATCTATCAATCCGTCAGCGATGCCATGGCGAGTGTTGCATGTGACCTGAGCGGCGCCCGATGGCACCGTAAGCGCGGCGGTATCGCGCAGAGTCGACCCTGCATGGCTGAGGAAAGGTTGTGTGCGTGTGGGAGATATTGCGCTACACTGGAACTACGGCGAGTAATAGGACGGCTATGTGCGTAGTGATTGACGAGAGACATTTACACGATACTGTACAGCATAACACACGAGCGACGCGACTATACCGAACCATCAACTAGCTTTGCGTAGCCGCCAAGAGGAGCAATTCGATGTGGAATCGATGGATGCGATCAGTCCTGACGAATGCAACCGCTTCGCCTTGCGAGCAGCACCGCCCTTGGTACAGGAAGCGTCGCCACAATCGTTGGAATGATCGCAAATATCTCGAATCGCGCTGTTGATACTAATTAAATCATCCCACGGCGCGGTAGTTTCTTGATTTGTTGACGATATCTCATTCCATGAAGTAGGCGCAATCCACATCACTTGGTTCGACACACTTTGATCCTTCTTCCCCTGAACTATCGACGAACGTCCGCTTCGTTTGTGCATCCCAACCCCGCCTTGTTCCTGCTCCTCGCTGCATTCACTCGCACGTCGTCGCGACAACCCCATGCACGAAAGAACTGACAGCGAGCAATGCAACCCGCGACGTCTGCTTCTCGTCGTTTTTTGTGCACTTGTTCGTAACGAAGTTGATGGCGTCATTTGTGGTGGTGTATATGCAGTGTCATGACTCTCTTCTGAAAATGTGTATCTGTTGCTAGTGTTGGAGTTGGAGTTGGTAATGGTGGTGGTTGTGATGGCAGAGGTTGCAGTAGTTATGGAGTTACTGCATCTCTTGTTGTTATCGTTGTTTTTGTTTTCGTCCGCGTTCTCATTCTTGCGAGAGAGAGCGAGCGCACGACAAGAAAGTTCGTGTAATTTGAAGGCATCGTTGATATCACCCACACGTGCACCCAGACCACCAGTATTCTGACGAGCTCGTGGTTCCCAAAGCAGACGATCATCCTTGCGAGCGAATGTGACCACAGCACATCGTGGTAGAGACGATCGAACTGTGAGAACGGAAGAGGACGAAAGCGGAGACGGGCAGCGGGAAGGGGAAGGCGAGGAAGGGGAAGACATGAACAGCGAGGCGTACACTGGCGAAGTGAGGACTAGGTGATGGCAGATCCGAAATAGAGGGCTACATAAGAGACGAGTTAGAAATGGGGAATTAGAGAGTCGAAATAGCTGTTGCAAGTCTGTATCACCATTCAATTTGCCTGTTTGCAACGGTGGGTGATATTCATCGCCGGCGAATCTCGTGTCTATATGTTGTGCGAATGCATCGCCCACTCAACTCGTTTTTATTGTACTCAATACCATCTTGCCTATGATTGACGACGGCCATGGTACCGTCCAGTGCCGTCCTACAGTATAGTGTACCGTTCGGTAGTGATACAGTAGCATTCATGTCGCGTACAATCACCTTCATTCTATGAGTCCCTTCCGGTACATTACCGCACCTCAACGCAGCGCACTCGTCCCTCATAACTATCGTCCGCTTCGCCATCCCAATTGCGACAATATCTACTGCTTGTCCTGTTCCTCAAATCACTGCATTCCGATTGATGCGCACGGATACCGCAACTTGTGCTGTATCCTCTCAAAACATCCGGGATCTAGCGCCAATAATGCCTCTCATATTTAGTACTGTATCCTTCCACTGGAACTGCCCATTCAGTACCGGTGCCAGTACTGTACTGTGGCGGTACCAGTACTGTACCGCACCGGTACAGTACTACTGTTACTGTACTAATACTGTACAGTACTTCTGTAGTACCACTACAGTACTACCTAACTGTACACTGCAATCCACTCTATCTACTAAGGCTATCAGCTCCACGGTGGATGTGAAAATCTGCCACCATAACAGGAATATGCCCATGTCCCACATACTGCACTGGTAACTTGCAGCAACTTCTGGCGTGATTCGTCTGACGCAACGTTGGGAAGAGCAGGGACTTGGGCTTCCCCACTTTGATGAAGACCCAGCCTTGTTCATTGTCTCCGATTCTTCACTGTCCCTTGGAGACCAACGACTGCTTATACTTTGCCTATTGCCGTATTTGTGTGCAAACCCACAAGTACTACCAATTACAATCCAAACTGTTGGAACATTCTGCACAAATTTGGTACTATTCGGGATGTAGAGCAGTCCTCAATGAAATCACGACACCACAACTAGCACTAAGTTTCACAATATTGCTGCCGTGATCACTTCACATTGAATCGTCCTATCCTCGTAATTTCATTTCTGGCATTACCATGGCGCCCTGTTCAGTCGTAGCTTCTTTTCCACGAAACCCAGTCCACTCTCTCGAAACACCGTCGTTTCCACTCTATCACCCCATTCTTTCATATGAAACATTCTGCAACCTGCTCGTTCTACTCGAAATCCACTTTATTGCGCTTCTTATATACATCACATGCCATCCACATTTCCCGCACACCCTGGCAGCTCCCAATCACATCATGCACAAGCCGCTCTTGCTGATGCTACTATGCGTCGTTCTAATCCTGGGACTCGTGTCCCCGATCAACGCGGCGGCGACCGAAAGAGCGCATGAAACTAGGCCAATCGCTCGTTTTACATCGAAATTCGATCTTCATGAGAAATTGCGCGATTATTTCAAGCGCCACATGTCCTCGTATTCTCGTCGTCGCCATCATCGTGGTCGTGGTCGTGGTCGCCGCCCACGTCGCAAGTTTCATCAGTGGCGGCCAGGGCGCGGTGGACGCGGTGGACACCATAGACGCCATTACGGGTGATACGAAATTGCGTAATCAGGCACATAGCACACGTACATTCTAGGGATAAAGCGGAACGAAGATTCTTGAGACTTCTTGCCATCTCTAACATCTGCACCGCGCAGCCGTTACAACCTTCGTTTCCCAACTCGTCCGCTCTCGTTCGAACAACATCGCCATGATTGTTACTGTATGACCCGTAATGGCCCTCGCACGTTTCTACGAAGTGGCACGCCATCACCACGGATGATTTCGCCGATACAGTGCTGTAGTACGGAGTTACAGTTTACAATACACACGCACAACCGACGCCAGCTGCTACCACCTGCGTCGCAGGACCGTTCGCACACTGCGCACGATGCTCTGTAGTCGGCGCTCGCGCCAGCGGCCGCTCGCGCGCATCCACACCTGCTTGCCGTTCATTGTGCGCACGGCGTACATGGGCAAGATACCACTGCGCGCGATCCACTTGGCGACCTCCGTGCGGATCAATTGCTTCCATCTGCGCCGCACAACACAAGTTAGTCGCCGTCCACAACGCGCAGCAACAGAACACGAACCGGCTCACGTTACACTGTCTTGCGGCGTTTGCTGAAGCATGTCCTCGATGTCCTGCTTGAACACGTCCCTGTACCGGGGCGTGACCCGGGGCAGGTGTTCCAGCCGCCGGAACGGCACACGCATGAAATCGCACGCCACTGTCGCGCCAATCGCCTCGCACCTCCGCACCGTGCCTGCATCGAGCGCCGGGACCTTCGGATACCGTTGCGAAAAGTGCGTGAGCACCGTGCGCCACGCGCCCATGCGCTGCGCGACGTCGAGCGCCTCGCCCACCGTCGTGTGCATCTTCTCCTGTGCTTCCGCCTTGAGCCGGTCCTCCATGGTGGCCTCGTGGATGAGCAGCGTCGCGCCCATCCCCGCGTCGACCAACGCATCGCAGGGTCGCGTGTCCCCGCTGTAAACCAGCTTCCACTTCTCCGCTTGGTCCGCGAGGATCAGTGCAAATGAGTCCACACAGTGCGGCACACGAACGGTCCCGATCTCCAGCCCCAGGCTGTCGCTGAAGAACCGCGCTGCTGACGTCTGGGGGTCCGTCAGCTCCGCTGCATCAAACAACTGCATGTCCCGCGCGCCCCCGTCGTTCGACAGCGCAGACCCGATCCACGGTCCGAACTCTTTCGGCGCGACGACGCAGATCCGCCCATTGTCCCCGCCCAATCGCGCACGCTCGGCGAGCAGCCGCAAGGCGCCAAGGTGATGGTCGGCGTGCATGTGCGAGATGAACAGTACTCGCAATTGTTCCAGTGTGCGACGTACGCCTGCATCACCGTGAAGACGACACAACTGACCGTATGTTCCCTCGCCACAATCCATCAACACGCCACACCTGGATGCTACACGCAAATGAATCGCAGACACGTTCCGGTGTTTTCCAGGTAGCGCAGCCCCAGTACCCAGGAACGAAACTTCAGTAGCGGTGTCGTCGAGATGAAGATGCGCCGGTTTCGTTGGAGCGGTATCTGTATCTAATAAATTGGCCTTAGAACCACCTTCAACAGTGGCAGTTGGTGCTCCAGTTATAGGTCGAGGCACGCGTGCATCAGGCACTAAAGAAAAGTCAGTTGAGCCGGCAAGCGCAAGCGGGGCAAGTTCGAAGCGAAGCCGTAGTTCGGGCCGTATCCAATCAGTAGGGATTGCGGATTTGAGTTCCGGGTACGTCGCGCGCATGGGCGGGGGCTCGTCGCCTGCGCTCGGCGGAACACGCCGCACGCTGTGTACAGGAAGCGGAAAGAATTGGGCGTCAACCTGCTCGTGCAACATGGACAGTTCTTCAATGTTAGAAGAGTAAACAACTCGTTCAGGCGCGAAATCGCGATGTATCACAATATGCCGAACGTTGTCACCGAGAAGTCTCGCCCAACGTTGGTACCGTTCATCCGTAACCGTAGCGGCCTCGGAAAAGTGGACGACCAGAGCAATGCGACCTTGGGTAGTGGTGTTCAGCGCGTCTGCGGTCAGTTCGTCGTTTTCTACCAATTTGTCGATATCTTTCGATTCGGTCAATGGCGGAATTGCAACCACTACCGGCCCAGGAATCGACGGCTCCATCACTTGCTCCGGCAAAATCTGAGTCCCGTCGTCGAGCGTCACCGGATTTCCTTTCTGCAGAACACCAAAAAGTTTTCCTCGCGGCACACCCAAGTCCGTCGCACGCTTCGGATCGAATTTGCCTTTCATGTCAATAAAACGAGAAACATACGCAACGGCCTTATTCGTCACCAGCACACCGCGCACAACGAGAGATTCGTTCTTGAATAAGTTGTTCGATGTGACGGAAGTGACATGCCGAACATCCATTTTGAGACTTGGGCGCAAGAAGAACGGGCGTGCCGCCCGGAGCAGTTGGTTTAATCCTACGGGGCCGGCGACGACAATTTCACTCAAACCAGCATCGGACGCGGTGAGAAGCATTCCGGGGAGACCACTGACATCGAGCGCACTCAAAGTCGGAGTGAACACGCTCACAAGTTTCGATGGCTTCACGCCGGTTTCCGCGGATGTGCGCTGCACGCCATCGCCGCAACCGAATTGCAGGCGTATGCCGTCGATGAACAAGTGAAACGCACTCCCGCAGTCTGGGTTACCGGGGCACAGTACTTCTACGAATGCGCGCATTTTCCGTGTGCGCACATGCGTTGGTGCTCAACCCCGAACTTTGGTGCGCTGTTTCCTACCGACGGTGGCCATGCGAGATCAATTCTTCCATTTGTGCACGTGTAATAGGTGGTGCTATCTACGCCAATCGCTATTGGCCAATTGTGCAGACCAATTTGCAACGCTGGAAACAGATTCAGCGCTCAACTACGCCATAGTAGTCGATCTAGCCAATGTCAAATTGTAGGACTAATACTGTACCCAATGAAAGTAATACCCGAATCCTTCACTTGTTGATAATATTCGATAAACGACTGTTTGTCACGAGATGACGTTTTGTTATGGAATAGCTTAGTGCAGTGCAATGTACGCAGTGTAGAGCGAGCAACAAGCGCGTCCTACCTACTATCGCCAAGTCGAAGATTGGAGTACAAAAAGATAAGATAGGGAGCGGTAAGTAAAACATAATAATCATTATCACTGCGACGTGCGAGTAACTAGAAAGTCGTTCTTTGCAAAGTTGAAGTGGGTGACCCAACAATCCTCCGCGAAAATGATGGTGTGATGAACAGCGCATGCCCTCCGCTTGTTTCCACCAGAATTAGGCAGCTTGCAATCCGGACAAACAATTCCGCCAGCCTCTCGACGTGCCAACACAAATACCGTCTTCTCGTACTTCTCTTGTGCGCTGTCATGCGGTGACGGGTCGATAATGCATCGTCTGCCCACGAGATGGTCTTCATGTTTTCGGAGCACCGCGAATCTCCACTTGCGGTAAGTCGTTTGCAAAGCAAGCTCTTCCGTCGTGGCGCTGCCACATTGCTCGTCCACATAGCACAACAAATGAACGCCGTTTCGGACATCGCACACGAACGCACGGTAGTATCGTTTGTCGTCCGGCCACTCCACTTCGACTTCAATGCAGACGAAATCTTGCGGCAAGAGTTCGGCCACGCCAAGCTCGGCATGCTTCACTTTCTTTTGCGCTTTTCACACGGCCATTTCCAACGTTTTCATGACGCGCTCCAACTCCTTCTTCACGGCCAATTCCTCACCGCAATCCCGAACGCGTGATAGCAGCGAGTACGTATCACTGCCTTCACTCATTGCAATGCGCCGCGTTGAGGTGTTCGCTCTTCACGCTACATCCTACGTGTCGGGGACAGAAGCAGATGGTTGCACGCACACTCTCAATTGGTTGTTCCGAAACCTCCTTGTGAAAATTATCAGCCAGATAGATTTTATAGCGTTCATTACAACCCGCGCTGTACGCATTGCTTGATTGTTTGTCACATATCATTCTTCGGTCCACTTTTGACCTCAACGGCCCTATCTCGTCGCATTTCAACTATCAAGTTGTCGGTCGCCCGACCAAGTGTCTTGAACATTCACTCGATAAGTTTTTGATATCTCCATATCATACTTCCTTTGATTATGATTAATCGAACAGGAAAATATGGCTACCGCAATTTGAATGGGCGGTAGGAACTCTTCACAACCGTATACCGATGTGTGTGATTACTAATGCGGACGCCATGGATTCAAAAACAAGTGAAAACCGACCAGGCGTTGCACCATACCCACGCCTTATCCGTCAAGATGGTATCCCATGAAGAGAAGAAGCGCCTGCCGGGTATGAACATACGCGTCGACTTGGGCGACCCGTACTCCAATTTCTGTCGGGTCACGTGTCCGCCGCCGACCAGCGCCAGGTTTCCGCGCGTTCCTCCGCCTAGAAACGAGCATTATGACCGACTGCTTCAAAAAAGTCGTGCACGTCGCGGTATCCAGAAGGACCACTTCGAAATGAAGCGGCAACCCAACCCCAACAAACACAAAAAGGTGCCGTACATAGTGCCGGAGGCTGAGAGGGGCGCTGTACGAGCTGGTCCACCTCGTTTCAAGGTAGTTGGTGACTTCGAAATGAGGCGACAGCCCAACCCCAACAAACATCAGAACCTGCCTTTCATAGTGCCTGATTCTGAAAAAGGCGCTGTGCGCGATGGCCCGCCTGGCATCAAAGTAATTGATGGCTCCGCTAGAACGAAACTGTTTCCTGAACAAAGTCTCGTCACAGAGCTATCTCAAGGACGCCTACCAGCACTGAGTTCGAGTCCAGGCAGCAGTGATTCCAGTACTGATAGAACGATTGTGGCTCTCTTGAAAAAGGTTGCCGAGCTCAAGGAAAAGAAAAAGAGGAAACAGCTTACTGCTAAAATCCAGAAACCTCAAGCTCATGGGTTGCAGGAACCGCCCATTCATGTGCCGCTCCACAACGCAACGCAAGATGTTCGAAGCACGGCCCAGATTCAACCTCGTGCCCCGGCAACACGACCGGCTGCACAATTTGGAAGGCGACCACGAAACCTTTGGCCAAGAGATCTTGTTGTTAAAGTACGGAACGGACCGAGAATTGTTCTTAGCTTTGGAGACATTGAGAAGCAGCGTGTTGACGCTGTCGTAAATGCCGCGAATGAACGGTTGGCACACGGAAGTGGCGTCTGTGGTGCGATCTACGGTGGTGCGGGCCGAGAACTTGATCGTTACATGCAACAGAACCATTCGCGTGGGACGGCAACAGGAACGGCAGTGATATCACCGGCATTCAGGCTACCTGCAAGTTTTATTGTGCATGCAGTCGGCCCAGATGTGCGAGGAACAGGGTTTACTGGGAAGAATGACAGAGCAACTAAACGGATGGATGGACTGTTGGCCGCAACATATGAAAGCAGCTTAAGAGCATGTGAGAAGAAAGGACTCAAGTCTATCGCGTTTCCGTCCATTTCTACGGGCATATTTCAATACCCACTGTTGAGGGGAGCAAGAGTTGCAGTTGGTTCGGTGTTCAAGAGGAAAACGACATTGGAAGAAATCCGCTTCATAGCCTATGACGACGAAGTATGGAACGCTTACGTTGATGCTTTCAACCATTTCAGGTTGCATGGGGATGACGGCCGATCCCCTTGGCTGCAAGGTTGGTAACTGGTAGCATAGTGCATTTCTTTTTCAAGTGTCCTAGAGTCTGTTTCACGAATCATAATAATAAACCGCAAGTGATTAATTTTAGCAGTCATAGAAACTTCTACACTGTACCGTACTTGTTTTGCACCCCCGGTGAGTACATAACTTTATATGTATTCAAAAAATCTGAAGAAGTTCGACGAAGATCTACTACCATTCACTCATTCACTCATCCACTGGTTCACTGACTCACTGACTCACTTACCTCGCTCTCAACTTTTCTCAATGCCATGAATAATTGATAAAGCTGCGGCTATGAAATCGTCACAATTCAAATTCCCATTTCCCTCTTGGTCGAATTTAGCCATCGATTCGCGAAGTGATGCGTCGTCGGCGAGTTGCTGATCTTGATTCACGGCGAGATTTCGATCTTTTGCGTTCTTGAAGCATTCACGTAGAACTCGGATCCCATAAGAAATACTGACCACATTCCTTTTGTTTATGTATTTCTTGAATATCGTTGAGTAGAACACTTCCAAATCTACGTGTGGATTGTTCACTTTGCGGAGTACTTGAAGAAATGCAGATTCTGTGACTTGAATGTCATCGGAAACTTCCAAGAATACTCGTTCGAATTCCGCGGCATCGATTTTCTTCGATTCATCGGCCACCAGCGTGTTGAGAACATCGGTTGCATCGTCGATCGTCAAAAACGTACCTACTTCTTTTTCTACAGCTTCCCTGAAAAGTTTCAAAGCTTGGGAATTCGCATTTTCATGCTCTTGATCTTTCATCTGCCCATTTGGAACAGTACTCACAGTCAATGAACAAGGATTGACCTTTTCTTTGGGAGCTTTTGAGTTTCGGAGTTCGGGAATATCCAGAATTTTGATTGAAAACAAATCTTCACCACCTACTGCAACTTTCCCGGAAGATAACACAGTAATTGCTCGGATCCAAATGCCAACATAGTATTTCGCAATACAATCACCGGACGGTAACGAGTACAACGCAAGAACACGTTCACCACCTCCTGCAATCAGGATGTCGGTGTCTTCCACTAAGCACACGCGCTCGATTGAGTGAGTATATTGGCGAATAGTAGTAATCAACTCGTAGGTTTCAACATTGTAGACGAATATAGCGTCATCTTCAAACGCCGCTACTACCAAGTAAGTGTCGTTGAAGGTACAATCCGATGTCGACTCCTTATATCCCTCAAATGTGTGAATGAGAGAGAGCGTCTCCGTGTCCCAAAGTTTGACAGTCTTATCTCCCTCGCAAATCGTGGTGGAAAATTTGTTTCCATGCACGTGAATAGAAGAGACTTGTCCATTCTCTTTGTGCGCCTCCTCGACTTGCTGTACAATATGGATTTTGTCATTCTCGAACTTCAATTTGAGCAAATTCCCTTCATGGTCACCTACCAATGCAACACTTGGACTGATGACCGCAGATGCGCTAATTGGATGTGGCATGTTTCGTTCAGCAAGACTGCGATTATCTGTAACCCGAACAACTCTTACCACCCAGTCAAACCCGGTAATAAGCAAGTTGGTGTCATCAAGAGCTGCTACGTGACCCGTATTTCCACCATCGATTGTTCTGATGGTATTGCGATAAGTCGCCTCGTCAAGTGACCATGCTTTCACAGTTTTGTCATGGGAAGACGAGACGAGAATTCCGCGAGATTCGATTTCATCAATAGCAATAACAGCCTCTTCGTGACCTTCCAACGTAATTTGAGAAATCTTCTCCATGATTCACCTGGTATAGGACTGGGATGTCGGGCAGCGTCGATGACTGATTCTGTTAAGTACGACAGCAGTACAGTACTGGTACTGCAGAACCGTAGTGATTAGGAATCGTTCTCAGCAAAGAACAAACAAGATCGCTCCAATCGAAATCAGTTAAATGTTATTTGTATTTTTAGCCATATGATCGAGATGCAGTTATGTTTTACTCTAGTTGTTCAGGATCGCACAGTTCTTGTACCGAGTACAGTACAGACACCCCCCCAAAAACCCAACAAGAAACCTAGAACCTACCCTACTCTCAGTGAGCAACAAATCTCCGTATGCGCGGTCAATCTCCATCGCGTAGAAGCTATAAGGTATGGCTCCCGAATATGCGGACCATTGCTGGCAGAAAATTGATGACCTAGTACAGTGGTATTGCAATTTGGAAATGAAGATAGGAACACGTCGCACTAATTGTAATCACTATCGACCTATCCAATGTGCCCTCGTACGGTTGTGATGAGAAATTCATTAGTACTGCCGGTGCAGTCGCCTTCCCTCTCAGGATTAGCACATTATTAAAAGTAGCAACAGCAAAACTTGTAACCGTTTGTTGTAGTAAATTTGATATTTGTCCATGCTCTTCCTGAATTCGAATTTGGGCCTGTTCTTCATCCTTGGCTTGTAAACCGTTCCCAACTAGTCCCGTTTCAGCGCAACAACTGTAAATTGTGCTCGTGTCAATGTCCTGCCACATCACACACACCCAGTCAAAAGCTGTTAACACATCTACTTTGAATAGCGTATTAGTGTCTTCATCTTCAATACGATTTAAGGCCTTCATTATTTACTTCTTCCTGCATCGCCTCATCAAGCAAGCATTCATCAAGTGGTCGGGTCTTTGAAGTAGTGCGTTTTGGCAGAAACGCAACCTCCACGTTTTGTAGAATAGGTAAGTTTTCTACAAACCTATGACATGTAGCATTATCTATTAATAGTATAACTTTCCGATCGCGAGTAGATCCAATATAGTCATCGAAGTGATGAAGCTAGTAAAGAATATATATCTTGCCATCCAAGCTTTCCGGTTGCTGTATTAATCAATTTCCAACTCATGTGGTTTCTGCCCACTACAAAATCTCGAATGTGCGGACTTGCCGATCATTGGCATGAGAAATTTTTCAGTGCCATCTGCGTTAAAACTAGCAAAGAATATTATCCGATATTTTTTCCGGCCAGTTAGTCTTGCAGGACCGATTGTCGTATCCGGCAATCGAGTGTAATAAACCAAAATTCTCAGAATTCCACAGATTATGGATAAAATGATTAGCTATTATCTCTTTAAAAAATAGAAGTTCTTCATGTATTGCCGCAATATTGGCATAAAACTACTTCCGCCACGAGACCGATATATTTTGGATTGCTTTCTCCTTTTGAAGTTCAACAACCGTCTCTTGTTGCTTTGCAAACTGATCTGTCCGTGTTCTTGTAGAGTAGAGTTAATAGATGTTTGTAGTTGTTCAGCTTTATTTTTTAGGGAGCATCTAATGCAAATAGTTTACGATTATACATGCTCTACATCCAATCAAGTAAGTCTGATTTAAACTCATTGCACAGTGTCAATTTGTTTTTTTGGAATGCAATATCCCTTGGCCACATTTTCTTCTATCTTTTGTTCTTGTACGATCATACTAGATACCGTATTGAAATGTCTCGGTCATACCAGATCGAATTGATTCGGAGCCCAATTCTCAAATTTTTTCTCGTACATGTAGCATTTGTTAAGGTCAAACATTAGTACGCGTTGAAAATATAAGACTCCTGTAACCACGTAAAATGTACTTGCTTAGGTTTGTTCATGTTAGGACTATTCACAGCGCCTGTGGAACGGTCGCTTGCGACTGAGGATGACGTACTGGTTTTTGACAACATTTCGCTGGTCGAGATTGACTGACTGTATTCTTGCATCCTGCAACGTAAATGTTTACAGTCGGAGAGTCGGCATACTTGGGAGCCATACTGCAGTACTGTCTAGGGAGGAGGGGTTCAGTATAAGTTGAACACTTCATCTTATGTGAATAGGTCAATCAAAAGAACGTAAAGCAATCAATAAAGCTGCATAAAACAACCGGAAATGTTGAAATCAAAACGGGCAACAATTCAACGTTGAAGGCGATTGCGATTTTTTTGCGGTAACTTGCTTTGAGTGAAATTAATACCATGAGAACACATGGCCGGTGCTCTTGGTTGTATTGAAGAACAGTTAAACAGCTTTACACGAGAGTCGATTGAGTGTTGAGATGGTCTGAGATTATAGCTATGTCCGATTGAAGATGCTGTACTGTGTGTACGTGACTCATCGTATATGAATGAGCTTCGTGGCTAAGTTTGTGACGCGTAGATTACAACCTGTGTTTTGATGAGCTTAAAGCAAAAAGATGTTTCTGGCATCCAAGAATGGCAAACACCATGCTCAGTCTTTAAAGGAATTTGTTCATATGTTACTTCTTGCTAGGGAAAAGTAATTTAAATGCAGTTAATTTGTTTCAATCGTCATCTAATGCATAGTTAATTAATGTGTTGTTGAGTAGGTAATCGTTATTTTCAACTTAATTACAGAAGATTTTTTGTTCCCGTCGTCCCATTTTCGGCGACGAATCCTTGGTTGACTTTCGCCTACTATCTTCACGAGACTACTCATTGCTGTATCTATGACGTCGCAGAAGCGTCATGGTTCACTGTACGGCAACTGGACTTCTACTCTTCGCTTGACTGAAATTTTATCGGATGGAAATTCATTTATGTGCCATCTCTGCCTAAATTGTGGAAAGTCGCGGCGAATATCCATCGTGCAATCATTAGGTGGTGCATCCAATCTATATACCTACTTTCGGCATGTTCATCCCGAAGTTTACGATATCATTGAACCAATCATTCGAAACCGAGACAAAAACAAACGACTCTGTCTTGCTTCTCATACCATCGCAGAATCATTTTCTCGTTCTACACAGCGTAGATTAGAGGACGAGATGCTTTGCTTCTTTACATCGACTGAAGTTCTACACAAACTGTTTTCCAGCACCCGATTTCAACGTGTCTTATCTGTTCTCGATCCCAATTGTGTCATCTCAAGTTTGAGGACATTAAAATTTTCGGCTCTGGAAAAAGTTCGGAGATACAATATTACGAATACAAGAAGTGTGTACAGAGTCTGAGTTTTCTACTGATACATTCGATGGTCGGACTTCATGTCGTAATGAAGCTGTACTCGGTTTGATGATCTCATACTTGGATTAATCATGGCAAATGGAGACGAATTGCGTTGGGAACTTCAAAATGAAGGGTGGTGGTCATTCGGTAGCAGACGTGAGTCCCGTGATCGAAGAAGTAATTTCGAAACGTCTGGCTAGGAAAGTTCCTACTTACATTTTATCTGATTCGGCGCCCGTTAATAAGCCAGCTGTACTATTATATCTTGGTGAAAAGGATGACGATTACTGGTTCCCTTGGGTAATGGGTTTTTTTGTCAGCTAGCCATGAAAGAATCCGTCCGTACTTTTCTATCGCTTCACGAAGACATCTCTATCGATGGTGATGCTGACGATGACTATAACAACTCTACTTCAAACTTAAGCACGCAATCAATGAATCCAATCTTTTCGGGTGGAACGTTTTCAAGAATTCTATCTACATGCCGTTTCATTAGGACAGCTATTAAGCGTATACACCAATATTCAAATTTTTTGAAGAGTGTCGACGACAAATCAATGTAAACGTCGGTATCAGAGAGGATGTCGTGACTTGGTTCGATTCTACAATTATTCTGCTCGATTGTGTTTTGCGAAATGAGAACCTACTACAGCGCATTCAAAAAGTGTAGGAGAGGAATGATAAGAAGTGGCTTTTCAATTTCACCTTTCGGCAGATGACTTCAGATTGATTCGTAACATTGCCACTAT
>JAAUYH010079181.1_pt1 | contig 21091 bp, 8 predicted proteins | sample 7278061 | NCBI WGS metagenome assembly JAAUYH01 (sample SAMN14350203, study PRJNA611818) | marine sediment metagenome | isolation source: surface marine sediment (0.6m) | place: French Polynesia: Moorea | collected 2018-08 | reverse complement strand
TTTGTAAACTCGAAGAGGAAGTTGATGTTTATGCGAATTGGGTCGATGCCATTGCAGATATGCAGCTTAAGGCAGACGCCGCCGCTGGGGGGTCTCCGAGCGACGACTTGGCGTAAACAACAAGCAAGGAGCAACGAATACGCTTTTTAATGCAGCACAACCTCGATATGATTGCCGCCTCCAACGCAGAGTCAAGCGCTTCCCGCGTTTCTCAACACTTTGTACACAATAGCTAAGCACCGATATCCACTACGTTCAAGTAGACCATTTGTTTGTGTAAAGCATACTACTGTTGAAAAGGGTGGACTAACCAAATGCTGCAGCACCACAAGAGGTAAGTTTATTACAATCTAGTAGTGAACCGGGCTATGGCAATCGCGAGCGCTTCATTTCCACACTCGACTTGAATATTGCCGGATCGAATCAAGCTCGACATAGACCTCAGCATGCTCGCAATTAACTTGCCCACCTTGGCGAAAAGAGTGAAATCTTCATCCGTGATGACAACGGCCTGTTTGATGCGCTCGATATTCCTCTGCACTGCCACCATTTGACGATCGAGAATCTCCAATGTTTTCTCTCTGTCATCCACATTCGCCTTCAATCTTCTCGCACGCTTCACTTCTGCATTCAATTTTTCGTACCTCTGCTCCATTGTTTCGCGCACCTCTTTAATCGCTAGACTGCTAGTACGAACAGCACGGCTCAAACTCACATTCAACCTCGTCCAATAAAATCTGGTTTCCTTGAAGTACAGAGTTTCACTTGCCATCTTGTCCTTGTTGAATAATTGGCGGCGATACTGCAGACTGGTGATTTTCTCTTTCAACTGCCAATTCTTTTTGCGCGCGGCCGAGGCGATTGATAAGAAACTCCGCGCTTTGTTCTGTAATTTCACAACTTCCGCACGTCGCGTTAAGTAATCCGCCTTGGCAAACTTCGGTACAGCCTCATTCTTCCATCTCTCGGTGAGTGCCTCCCGCTCACTTCGTAATGTTGCAATTTGCCCATTCAATCCTTCGGTTGTGACAACTTTCCCCGGCGGTCGAAGTCCGCAATACTCGACTGGCTTGAATGTTTTACAATATTGTTTCCAGCAATAAAACAATAGCGCATCGGGATAACCGAACCGTCTTCGACCGTCAACCAACTTATCACGTTTTACGATTTCACGAAGATGGGCGCGTACATTGTGACAATCTGAAATCCACCTTGAAACTCGATCCACCGTCCCGCAATTTTCCCGGCAGAAGATACACGATTTCGATTTCGAATACTCGGGAAAGCTCTGGCGCCCCACTCGTTGAAGAAATGGTGGGAGTGGTGTCGTAGCGTGAACCGATACTGCGAGCAGCAGAATCACGTTCAATAAAAACATATTCCTCACATGCTTGAGCAACATCACGTCGTAGCTCTAATGTTCAAGTGGAATCAATTGAATGGCATATCCGCCTATCGCTTACTTATGCTTCGTCACGCGCCGATCGAGCGGGCGTTAAGATTAGCGCCCAACTTTTTGGCGGTCGTGAACCATCCTCAACTACACCTCACGCACCAACGTCGAATTATGAGTTGAATCATTTAGAAGGTCGTGAGCGCGTCACTATCACGTCAGAATTAAGTGCAAGGCGAAACCAAATTTCAGCCTTCTAGATGTTACATTAGTGTCCACAGAGACTCGCGTACCACAATACGATGATATAACTGCGGCAGCTAACAACACATTGTTAACCTCATTCATGCGCGATAAATACAGCTCATAAGTGACGAACGCAAGGCAAACTCATCCTATAGCTTACAGCGATTTGCTTGAATCAACCAATGGTTAACATTATCCAGCTCACGGCAGCCAATCAAATAAAGGGTGATGGTATCGAAGCGAAACTACATGCTCGCGCCAATGTACCTTTCCATCTCCGCGGTGGGCGCTGTGTTGTCCAGTTCCACACGTGCGACCACGCTAAGCCACTGTTCGAGCTCACCACTTCTTCAGGCCTAACTGCATCTTTCGACCCGCTGGCAACATGTCTGGCCGTGCACCAAGACGGCGTCCACGACCAACGCCACCAGCCGTGCCTTACTCCTATTCACCGACCCCAACCAATAATTTACGCATTCCCCTAACTCTACCGGTGCGCAAACACGAGCCCAACGCTTACGAGCGAGACAAAGCGGAGGCATTGGCTCGTTTACCGCCGGTTCCCGATGGCCCCGAGCCGGCAACACCCGAATCGATCGACCAAAAGCATGCGCGGCAACCTGAAGCAGATGATGACACCACACCTGAAAAAGCTAGTGATACCACTCCTTCGCAAAACAACACCGATTCATCTGAACCGTTGCAATGTCCAGCGTCGCCTTTGAACCCGCCCGTGAAACGAAAAATTCTCGTGCCTGAAACTTGTGAACAATCCGATTCTCAGGAGCCAATACCAGTGGTACAACGGATTCTTGTACCCGACTCGTGTCCTACCGATGAAGACGAAAGCGAGAGCAATAACAACACCAACAGCGCTGTCGAAGTCAAGACGTTGCCAAAACCGAACGCGACCGTACTGGTACCAGAAACCCCGAACGCGACACAACAGACAGAACAACCATTGGCGTCGATCCCTCTTCGCATTCCCTTGTCAGCAGCGATGTCGCAACAAAGCCGCGGTGACGGGCGGCCTCTATCGATCCCTTTGCGACTTCCTACGCAGTTGAGTCGTCGCGGCACGAAACCATTGTCGATCCCACTGAAGTTGCCCACGCAGTTTAGTCGACGCGATAAGGAGTCCTTATCGATTCCGCTGAAATTGACGCTGCCCTCGTTGAGGAGTAACAAACCATCGTCATTTGATGCGGAATCAACCTGTCGTCCCGGTTCCGTTATTTTGAGATTGCCGATACGAAGGACGTCGAGCCAGCCATCGTGTACTCTCCGGCTCCCGCTCTCGGCAGCCGCTGCATCCCAAAAATCTAATGAAAAACAAGTTGTCGTACCTGAGACGTGCGAGCAATCATCGGAGGATGACGAGGACGACGCCAACGAATTTATCCCCGGGACGCAATTCCCCACTTCTACGCCAAGCGGTGTAAGAAGGTTTCTGGGTGCGGACTCGTCATCTGAGAAAGAAGAGGATCAATCTCAGTTCGTTCCTGCCACTCTGCTCGTGCCGGAGACACCGAATCCGAGCGAACAACCCCCGCCTTCGTTAACTTTGCGCTTGCCGTTGACCAGCAGTACGCATGGACGACACTCCCTGCCAATCACTGCGATTTATCCAGCTTCGACGCCGTTGTCTGAAAAAAACTTTGGAACACCATCCTCTCGTTTCATTCAAGGAACCCCGTCTTCCCGCACCGATTCGCCGAGTGTCGATGAGAGACGCTCGTTCCTAATCGACGCGGACGAGGTTAATCAAATTCGCAGAGATTTTGGGTTGTCACCCGCGTCATCGCTAGGGCCTGGCCAATCGTTAGCGCTCGACCCTCAAATGGTCAGTTATACGAAACGAGTACTGCAAGAAAGCGCCGCTTTGGCTTCTTCGCCTGCACCTGGCTCCGTCGGCGCGACAGCTCCGGTAAATGATGAGCGAAGTGTGAGCACTAGTGCAGCGCGCAGTGTTTGTCCGTTCACACCAAAGAAATCGGGCGCTGTCTCTAGACTGTCGTCAACACCTTCATCGTCTCCTGATAATACCAATACCGTGGCGAGGGAACGCATAATTGGTGAAAGTGGGGCAAGTGACGAGTTCTATAATGCCAGTACTCCCAAGACGGCTAAAAAGATTACAGCGAATGCGAATGAATCGGAACTTGACACCGGTAGAAGTTCGGTGCACAAACGACCTCGATCATTGCACATTCAAGGTGCGAGACAACAATTGCGGTTCGATTTGACACCGAACAAACCTCTCAATCTGGGAATCGAAAGTGAAGACGAGATTGGAGAGCCAAGCAGAAAAGCGCCACGAACTGACGTAGACGTTCCCAGACAAGAAAATTGGGTGTTACCGGCGAAACGGGAAATTGTATTGAGTGACGACGAAAAGCAACAGTTGGAAAGTCCACTGAAGCAGTTGCGGCGAGACCCAGGATCGACAGTGCGATCCCCCAAGGCAGTGAAACCGCCGGTACGTGGTGCGGCGGCTTGTAGAGCCGCATCAGAAAATGCTGGGATCGTGAAGTCGATGTTTCAAACTGGTGTCGGGAAGGCGGTTATGTTCTCGGAGAAGAAGGCGAAGGACGTGATCGAAAAATTGCAGAACCCGGAAATGGAAATGACTGGGTTCACCACTGCCAAGGGCAAATCAATAGCAGTTGATAAGTCTGTGTTGGCTCGCGTGCAAAATCAATCCGCGAACTTGGTGCCGCCTACCGGCGTTGGAGACGCCAGGAAACAACCGAGAGACAGTCTCGAGTCTATTGTGCTGAAAGGTACACCTGCACCTCGTCCTCCCCTGGCACTCCATCCCCAACTTGCTACACCGGGTGTCGGTGCACTCATTGCAGGATCGGGTGTCACCACAATAGCAGGAAGTTCGTCAAAAGCAGAAGGTGAACATAGGCCCCAAATCCGGCAACCAATATTTACTAGCGCTAAACGAGTTGCCGAACAGGAGGGCGCTATTCAATTCACTACCAGGCGAGGACAACCTATTCCCACGCGTAGGTTGTCTGAGACTGGCGGTGAACTTCCAGCAGACAACTTGGGTGACCAAGGCCTGTGCTTTACCAGTGGGCGAGGTAAGCCAGTACCAATGCCAAAATTTCCAGAAGGAGGTTTTACCACTGGAAATGGTCGGAATGTAACAATCCCAGCATTTGGTGGTTTCACAACTGGAAAAGGAGATGCTGTGCCAGCACCCAGTTTTGCGGGATTCTCAACAGGAAATGGGAAACAAGTTGAAACCCCATTTAAGAACAATGGAATGATAACACCAGACTTAGACGCCATATTTGCCAATGCTAAGAAACTAACCGCACACAAGAACTTTCGCCAGCCTTTGTTTTCCACTGGCAATGGAAGAACTGTGCAGAAATCTAACTTTGAAACTCCGGCACTACAAGGTGGGGGCCGATTACTGAAAACACCTGGCATTGGCAGCGGCCGGGCTAATCAGCCAGTAGCGAGGGCGTTGCCGTTTAACACTGCATCTTCTCCTCGTCGAGCTGGTCTTAGCACGGAAAAAGGTGTCACGTTTCGAAATCTCCCACTCAAAACGCCACGTACGAACGGACTGTCGAGTCGTCGTCAATTGTTTCAAACTCCCGTGAAAGCGGCCCGGGGACGTGGCGGATTGAAGAGTACCCCATTTAGACGGCCTAGAAAAGTTCCGCCGGTACATCCGCATCGGACAAGAAATTCAGCTTCCCCATCCGTTAAGAGCACGAAGGATCTTGATCTGTTTTTCCCGAAGAATGAGGTTCCGTTTTTGTCGACGTGTGGCAAACTTGTGACTTCTAGTGTGAAGTATTCGACGGAAAACGTTGCAATTCTAGAAGCTGAGATCTCGGGTCCTGCGGAAGGCGTCAGTTTTGTGTTTCTGAAATCACGATTCGGTCCATGGAACGTGCTACCAGAAGAAGTTCGAAAGTTTTGCAAGTTTGACGAAATCAGCGTGTTTTGTGTGGATGACTGTGTCGCATTACTGACCCATGTGTTTCCAGCAGCTGAGAAGAAACCGGCGACGAGAGTTGGTAGTCGAGATTGGACGAGAATGAGCTATGGCCTGGCGGTTTGGAAGTTAGCGAGATTAGAGGCGGAGAAAGGAAAAGCGTTTCTCACCGTTGCAAATCTGCTTCGGGAGATGTGGCGTCGTGTAGATCGGGAATGGCACAAGAATCAAGCACCACACCTTGCGCAGATGCTTAGACGCGACGCGTCGCCACGATCCCATGTTGTGTTGATGATATGCAGCGTAAACATCGACGACGGCAGAAAGGTAATGCTGGAAGTCACGGATGGGTGGTACATTTGTCGAATGAGGGCCTGTCAGCTGCTAGCTAAGAGAGTTCGTTCGAAGCACTTAAATGTTGGGGACAAGATCCATGTTTTCGAGTGCGAACTCGTGTCATGCAACGACGAACCGTTTTTCTTTGGTTATGGTGACGAGATGGGCGCCAATGCGCTGGCTCCAAGCGGTAATTGCGTGAAGAAAGCTCGAGAGCCGAGCACGAGTCGGCTTGGAATTCGCAAAGGTCCATTGTTCACGAGAACACTCTCTGGATTTCGAAGTGATGGTGGGAAATGTCCAGGCGCCCAAGTTATTGTGCTAAGGTCTTATCCACCATTTTTCATCGAAACTACAACGGGAGATGATGGAGAGTCGCATTCGGTTTTTCGGAAACAAGAAGCGGAAGAAGCGGCACAGTTGGAATTTGCGAACAAGCTTGCAGCCAGAGCTGCAGATGAAGAAAAGGAACCGAATGGGGATGAGATCATGGAGCGACGTAATGTTAGCGTGGCTATCGATTTCACTGTGTGCGGAGTCGCGGACGATGTGTGTGCAGCGGGGAACCGAAAACTGATAAGGATCTATCGACCGAGTGAGGATGTAGTGCGCTTGCTGTCGAAAGAAGGTTCTGCTGTACAATTGCCACCAATGAAACAGAGCGGTCGAAATTGGGTAACTCTGTCGCCAGTTGTACGCCCGGTGAAAGTATCGAACGACTATCACGTACGTCAAGATGCTCGTTGTGCACGTCGAGTGCAGGCACTTGCAGGTCATGAGGTACCGGACGGAGCGGACTTCGATGGTGTGTACGTGAGTGTGTATGTTACGGAACCTACAGCTACAGGCGCGCGATTCGCGTACATGGTGGACGAGTGCTGCGCAGAGGAGAAGCGCTTCCTGGTGGTGGAAATGCGCGGCACGGACGCCACATGTATGCCGCGCGCTCTGAGCAAAGGGATGTACAATAGCGTCGCCGTGCGAGACTTGGAACTGTCGGGCGTGGATGCAAGGCTTGGGGTCGTGCACGCGAGAGTCACGCTGCGCACGCAGATGCTGTCAGTTGCGTCGACGCGCAAGCGACGCCTGACCTACTTGGTAGATCGTGCAGACGAATTGCAGCAGTTTGTAACATCGAACCGTACCAAGCTGGACCAAGTCCGTGATGCAGTTGTCGCATTCGCGAGCGGCGATAGTTCGCAAATCCGCGTTGGCTGACTCCGGCCGACTCTTTCAAGATCCGTCAGTGGAAAACAAACAAAATAAAGAGTGCGGATCGATGCCGTGTCTCCGCATACAGCAGCAGCTTATTCCGTTGAACCCGGACCGACTCGCTCTCATAGAAGGTCGTTAGTTCCAATAAACAAATCTCTAGCACGAACGCTGGTGAGAACACAACCAAATTCCCGTAGTGATAAACACTTTATCTCTATCTCTCTAATGTGCTAAGCTACACTTCCCTTCCAATGTTATACCACATTCTAGACGCGACACGACGAGCCAAGATAAGACAGTTCGACCCAATCGTCAAGAGCGAAGATCGGAGCTTGTCATTTACTAATAAAGTAGTTAGTGCAGAGAGGGTGGAAGGTGATGACGGCGGAGACTTGTACGCTGGTGCGGCGCTTAAGGCGGATGATAATAAGTTTACATAAGTCACGAGTTGCCTGTCGCTGGTTCTGCTGGCGTCGGTCTCGCCACCTCTGACTTCGTGACTGCGACTACCGAGTCCTCGTCCTTCACCTTGACGACAGCAGGCGTCGGAATAGAGTCTGCGACGTTCACCTTGGGTGTCGCACTTGATATGGAAGCAGCCAACGCAGCACCCTGTTGCTGTTGTTGCTGCTGCTGTTTGTCAAACTCCGAAAACTCGACCCATTCCCCCAGCTCGTCCTCGTCGGAGGAGTCGTCAGGCGCTTCTGTTCCCGTGCGCGGTTGTAATGGTGTCACATTCGGAGTGACCGGTTGCGGCTCATCGATTTCCGTCACCGCCGCATCAACTTCCAAGCTTGGCGACGGAATTGGAACCACGACATCATGCGCCTCCGCATCTCCAATGCTCAAAGGTTCAACTATCCGTACACTCTCCTTGAAATCACTCGAAAGCCTATCAACTGCCGCTGCAGTGGATGTGGTGGTAGAGGTAGATGCTTTCTTCGCTATATGTGATTCGTACGTTCCATCCTCATCATCGGCATCAACAGTGGTCGCTATTCCGTTCGCTCCCGATGCTCCCATCTTTTCAAGCCGTTTTTCCTGAGAGCTAGAACTCGCCGCAGAACTCTCGCCACGTAGTTGATCACGCATTTCAGGCGGTAGGTCGTGATCAATATCAACATTAACTTCCTGAACATCAACATCGTCATCAGGGAAATGAGACAAGTCCCCAACGTCCACAGTTTGAATGTCCTCTTCCTCATCCTTGAACTCAATGTTCCCACCCGATTTGTGTAACAAAAACTTAGAAAAACGTTGGATCGCAACACCCGGATCTCCTTGAGTCAATCCCTCAATGACTTCCCCCACTCCAGCATCAAGCAAGTCCACGGTATCCTCCTCATAAACCTCTTCACTTTCCGAATCGTTATCGCACAGCGGCGTCACTTCGATTTGATGTGCAGGTCCGAGACTATCTTCCGAGAACTTCTTGAACTTCTCAAGGTTCTCCTCGCTAACGAGTTGCAACAAAGCTTCCTTGTTCATACTCTCCGTCTCACATATATAGATTCGAAGCGCAGCACCGATCTTAATCAAATGACCCATATACCCAGCACGGAACCGACATTCCTCTTTCGCCTCTTTCTGCTCGTTGGTTGACCATGCCGAGAGAAGCCATGGAACCAACTGCGCCTGGAACCATGCAATTCGTGCAGGCAAGCCCGACATGCCTGCTTCCAACGCCGAAATAATAGAGGCCGTTACAACACCATGCAGCATAGAGCTCCACTCGTACCTTCGGAAAAGTTCGAGAAGCTTCTTCGGGACACCTAGCTCAATAGACCGTTCGACCGTTGCTCTCGACGCCTTTTTCATACAAGCCGTGAAGAACTCGGCAAGTTTCAAGCGTAAGGATCCAAGTGGTAACTTTGACGAATCGTCCGATTCCAGAGATCCAAACATTTCGGCTAGTCGTTCGAATCTCAACACAAGTTCCTGCTCCAGGAGACTCGTAGAAACAATATTCTCTCCAGGGATTCTTGGTCGAATCAAATCAGATACAACTGGCTGCGGTTCCTCTCCAAACGCAGATAATGTGTTATCAGTGCCTTCCATAACCCCTTCATCTCCGTCGGCTGTGCTATCACTGTTGTGGGGATCGTACTGCGGCTTATCCTCTTCCCATATATTACCCTTTGTTGTCATTAGGTTCGCAGCAAGCCCTAACGAGTGTAACAACGCCGAGTAGTTTCCAGAAAGCACAACGGACGAAGCCTGAGTTGTCACAGCAGTCGGTGAACTGTCCTTTTTGCCTGTTTTCTCTGGTTTGGTGGTGGTGGTGACCACGGAAAGACCGGCATCTAACAATCGGGAAATAGCTTTTGGCGTGTGATACGGACTGAGCTCCTCTGGTATGGGCACATTCAGCGGCGGCAATTGAAGGATACGTTCAGTGAGCCCTGTGATTGTGGCGGTGACATTTGCGAGGGTCTCCTCACGATGCCGTCGCTCGATCGGGCTTTCAGACTCACTTAGAGCGTTAGAGGCGCGCACAAACGATTCCGAAAGCTTGTTCAATAAATCAGCGCTGCTAAGTAGACTGATGGCCCCAGGCGTCGGAGGATGGATAGTATGGTCGTAGCTTCGCTCATGTTCTGGCGCATCCAAGAGACGAACAATCAGCTCAGATATGGGCCCAAGTGCGATATGTTTGATGAGGCTGTCCGTGAACGCCTGACTTCGTCGCTTCATTTGTTTCAGGGTTTGAGCGTTGCGGGTCTTGAGCAGACTCACAATGACTTTCGAAAAGTGCGACGCCACGAAGGGGTCGAGATGGCCAGGCTCATTGTTCTCCACGCACGCAAAAATGAGGTCCATAACAGAGTCGTCCTCGACAACCACATCGCAAAGTTCGCGGATGTCGGCGGATAACAGTTCGGAAGCCACGTACGGGTACTTCATGGGGTTCATTTGGGGTGCAGTGGCAGAATCATTCGACAATGCCGATAAATCTTCGGCACTAGTCTCGTCTTCAGTATTTGGCGGCGCATCGTCGACTGTTGAGGCGTTAGTTTCGGAAGGGTCAGATGGGGCAGCTGGGGCGGACCGCTCAACGACGTCGCTATCGTCCGATTTGTCCTCGCCATTCGGCGCGGAAGAAGTAGGAGTTGCGGGGGTGGAGCGAGAAGTCATTGACTCGGGCGTTGACGTGATAGAGAACGCGACAAGAGCACGCACAATGTCGGGCTGACATAAATAGGCGATTAATCGTTTGTTGTCACCGCGACATTCACGAAGGATGTCTGCATAGCAAGGGAAGGTAAGTCAGAAACGAAAGTCGAGGAAGGAGGTAACGGAAAGCGAGAGCGGAAAAGGTGGAAACATACCTTCTTCTTCCAAGAATTGCTCGAGGGTGGGGGGATTCAGGAAGGAGTCAGTCGAGTCGGTGCTGGTGTTGGGGGCGGCGGATTTAAGTTCAGAAGAAGCGCCATCTTGAGTGGCGGCGACGCGGTCCAGTAAGGCCTCGATGCGCGAGGTGGTGGAATCGGTGCGGTAGTACTGCATACTGTTACGTCGAGTCAGGAGCGCGCGAAGTCAGCTCGACACTCGTAGCGAATATGGGAGGTCGTGGGCGTTGCGCGCTGCAGGGTCGCATGCGGGCGACAAAGGACGAACTCGAGCAGGCGTCGGTTGCGCGGGAAATACACAACTAACGATCGACGGGCGGCGCTCGTCCGCAACCGAAAAATGGGCAAATGTTGCGAGTGCGCGGCAGGCGACCTCGTTGAAACACAGGCGACGTCGTGAGGAGGAACAGTTGGCGATCCAGCTACTTTTCGAACGTCTTGCACAGAGCTGCCATTTAGGGCGTCGAGGGTGTCATACCACGTAATGCGCTATCTGGGTCCGCATGACCTATATTGTGCGCTTGGTTTAGTGCACTAGGCTCTCGTCCAATCCACTTTTGGCGTACTTGCTGACAGTGGCGGTGCTACACCACTCGCAGCCCGTCACGTGTCTACTACTCATTTCTAACTAAATTTAACTTTTAGTGAGTGCAATCTCTTGATATACGCGGCGCGGGAACACAGACACACGCAAACCCAACAGCATGTTGTGTGGGTGGCACGCACGCACACATGCACGCACTACTGCCTGCTATTCACTGTACAGTACGGTACAATACAGTAGAGTACTGTACAGTAGTACCCCAGTAGTCGGAAAAGGAGCAAGAGCGCGCGCCCCAACGAAAAATTTCACTCGCTCGCAATCTGTAGTTCGTGATTACCTCAACAGATGTTGAACGTGTTACAGTCGAGTACTGTACTCACTAAAAAGGAGAACCTACCCTAGTTAAGGAGGAAGCAGTACGGTATGCAGCTTGGAAGGTTAATTTCAAGTATGAGTTCATCTTTCAATTTTTTGATCGTCATCATCAATTCGAATATGTCTGTCTGGCACTCGCGGCGGTACCGTACAGGAGTAGGATCGGCGCATTTAGTGCACACCCACTGCACTATTCCACCTTTCTCGGTACCAGACGTTTTGTCAAAATTCAAAATCTTTCCGCGGCGCGCACTATTCCCCCCAACTCTCAATTTGTTTTCAATCTTACTGTAAGACTCTCGCTTTTTCCTCTCTTTGAACTTTACAGTTACAAGCAAACACACACACACACCAAAACAACTCGGGTAAATTAATCTTTAGTTTACAGCGGTTGAAGGTCAGTAATTCTATCAATGTCGTTGTTCACGATATCGTACTGCGCTGCACTTTGTGAGACGTCGCGAGACTCAAAAATTGAAATCCATTCCAAGCAATATCCTTTATTTGCCCTGGAACTGAAAGATGTACCGGTACCGCACTGTATCGATACCGTGCCGAAACATTATAAATTAACACATTTAGAGTACAGCATCTACTTGGTTCTTTCTGTCCAGCAGGGCATTTGAGTCATCCATTATTTTCATTTTCATGAACCGTAGTCGCCCTCACTGCTGGACTTCCCTACCAGTTTCGTCCATGAGGAGAGTGGACAACCAGTCAACTTCTGTAATGTCAAATAGTCAACTTCTGATTGACTGTTGGTTTCCGTACAAATGTGTAGATGAAGCAATGAATTCTTCGGTTTTGTCCCCCTTAGTACTCCAAAACCCCTTCCTGAGTGTAACTCAACAATTGATTTCTGGTGCCTTTCATTTCATTTATCTCCAATAGATTTGTATTAGGTTCTGATTTTTACTGGAAACCGCAGCCTTCACTTTGAAACGAATAATAGCTTAATGAATTGTATGTAAACATTCTGTCAATTTATTTTCGACGCTCTTCAAATTTGATTGGTCAAATCAATCACATATCACCTTTAGCCCTATGAGTTCGAATTTATGTTTCCACTTTTCATTCATTTTGATATCGGACATTGCCAAAAATAGTTCTGTAATTTATCTCCCAAAGCATTCATAATTAGGAACTGCGTTATTAACACACTTCGTATGAACGACTCTTATCTGCACAGTTTATTGTCTATATATCAGGAAACAAGATCTCAGACTGATCTGCATATAGAAAAGCTAAATTGAGGTTAAAGTACATAGATCTTAAAAAGTTTGTCATGTACTTGTGATTCATAGATCTAGTGAACAGAGACTGAGCTTCATAAAATGAGATGATACTTCAATTGATTAGAATTCAAACAATTAACATTCAGTCCTCTATTGAAAGAAAATCAGTCGAATTTCTGTGTACAGTATACACATTAGCAACCTAACCACTTTCCCGAGTGGATTACAAGCTATGATCATTTCTCAACTTCAACCTACCGTAAACTGTGCCCTTGTCCACAGTGACATCTTTCACTTAATTGCATATGTGTGGTTTCTGAATGTTTTCCTGCGTTGTTCTTTACGAAAAAACGTCCAACCGCAGGTATCGTGTAAATTTCTCTCATTTGACTTTTTCGCACTTCGAGATTCAATAGTACCGTTTCACCCAAAGCAATTCGGTAGCCATGTTTTCATTGCAAATTGGGAAATTTTTGTTTTGAAAAGCAACGAAGATTTATTTATTCATATTTTGAAACAATGAAAATTTCACACTACGAAGTCCGCAGGAACGGCATGGTTTCGTTTGAAATGCATGATTGATGTAATTTTCTTCACAGAAAGCAAAGAGGTTCTGCCCTGGTCTTTATGGAAATTTGCACTTCAATATCCTTTGAAAACACGTCCGACCTTATTAATAGAAGCTATGGTGCCCTCACTTATTTCATATACTTTCTGCACTCTGCTTTTTGAAGCGGCTACCACATGTGCTTGAATTCTGCTTGTTGCGTTTCTGTTACAGCCTTTTGTACTTCTGTTAAACTGTATTGCTTACCTGCATGCTATGTTAACCATACACCACCTCAGTATTTGAGGCTGAAAATTACTATGATGATATTTTGTTCATTTGAAGGGTCTCTTGAATCAAATAACTAGAAGTTTCGGAAAAAAACTTGAGAGTTAGACAATACAAGAGAAAGAAATCTGCTCCTTGTGCATCCTATACAAGTTCAGCATCTTTTAGTTCATGACGGTGCGCATTGAGCAAAGAGTTGTACGTGGATAGTTTTTCATGCGGGATCGTCTATCTTTATGTACACTACCGAGTTATTTTATTCTTCGAATAAATAGTTGCAAGACTAACCATTATTTATTATCTGTCCTCAAAAGACAGTTTGGAGCTGTTTGGCCTACAATGGAAATAGTTTTGTATAAAAGTGAGAGAATACGCAAAGTAGCGCATCACCTTCGAAGACTACTTCGTTACTCACGTCAGATTTGGTTGAATTTCTTTCTTTCCTTCATAAAGTTTTGATCAGGTTTTGCAATCCAAATTCAGCGCGTTGCCTTTGGGTCCACCGTACCGATTAGCAAGCGGAGTGTAACTTTGATTAAGTTATAATCAGGAAAGACTTCAACCTTTTGATCTAAATCGCTTCTTACAGTATCAGGAGGCACCATAATAGCAATGAATACCCGAGTTATCCAATATTCTTTACCTGTTTCACAAACGTAAAAATAGGTTTGAATGTTAAATTATCAGATAACTTGTTCGATTCAATATTTGTTTCATGTAAACTACTCATATTTTCAATTTACTCAGAACTTCCACTATCGATTTCAATGTTTTTCTTCACTTTTCCCATGATATGTTGTGGCAGGTATTCAAATCAATCAGACGCGAAACATTTCAATTTAAATAAAGTTAGCAAAGCTATCCGCAGCGGTTTCACCATGCCCCACAATTCGGAGAGTGTCGAATACAGTCCTTTATGCATTATCAAATTAGAACTGCACCAAGAATCGACGCGAAACAGTACCACCCAAAATAGAAATAGACACGCAGAACGGAGGCCAGAATATTAAGGCTCTGACACAAAACTACAAGTTAAGGTGTAATGCAATAACCAGGTACTCCTGCACCTTCCTGGAACCTAATTTCATATTGTCTGTAGCGTCTCTACGTCCTTTATATTTTTTACGCCGCATTCCTGACACACTAGTTATTTGAGTTTTTACCCTCTTTTTAGTTAGGTATTATTTCCGTGTGCCTATATTCTAGTAGTATATACAGGATCTATCCTATTTCGATAAATTTAGCTTCCCCACTACCCTACACTAGCCGTGGATCTGTTGGTTCTGCTACGGATGGCGGTTGCCAGGGGTCGCTCACTTCTATTGCCAGAGTTACTGAGCAGAGTTCCATCTCACTCGCCAACTAGGTGCGCCTCATGCATTGCCACGCCTGATGTTTAATGTATGTTCTGTCGAAATTCCTTTTCTTTCTCTACGTAAGGAGCATCGCTTACCATAATCTACAGGGCGTTTCCAAAAACTTTAAAGAATCATCTTGACATTGCTCTTCGTAAAGTTGTAGATCGATTCATAGGACGGAATCGGTGAAGGTATTGAATTCAAGCTTATATTTGAGATATTAGGTTCTCAAAATTGTGCTCCAATTTTCCATTTTCAAATTTTCGCTCTACAGCAGACTCACTAAAATCTTTCAGACATTATAATGGCAAGAATGCAAACCTTTTCTTCTATAATTTATACATTAATTGTTCGATCACTTAATTGGGAATTGTCTGTGTCCCTGTTACGATACTATTATGCTTACAATGCACAATTAAAAAGCTGATCTGTATCTTCAGCTTATGAAAGCTCGTTCAGTTATTGTCTCGGTACTAGAACCAGGCAGCAGTAGAATGATTTTGTAAAGCTTTTTTGTTATACCCTGTGGTAAAAATAGCTATATAAGAAAGGAAACTACAAAATAAGCTCCTCGAAACCTTTATGGCATTCAGAATTTTCTCCATGTTACCCCATTCAGATGTCTTTCGCTCTTGAAGATCTAAACTAAATTTTACTATACACCAACGCCCTTTTCCGCCACTTTATGAGCGCGCATCTGTGTCGGGTGGGCTTAGTTTTTTGGTTGATAGATTCGTGTTGGTAACCATTCTCTGGAAAAAATTTAGAGCAAGTGAATTCGGCAATTCATTTAAACTATCCAGATGGCCATACTAATGAAGCACACGTACTACAGTTAGTGATGCATTGTTCTTCAGTCGAATAAATTTCACTTGAATTACAGAAGGGCGAAAACTGGAATCTATCTCCATTCTTGTCAATCTCCTCCAAATTTAATGATTTCGGATTCAAATTCTTCTTCAAAGGAACCAGATAACTCCTTCTCATCTTCATCATCTCCGACATTTGTGGAGGTATGTCGCCGTAGAGTAATCTTCCTCATTAGTACTGTCGCTTCAGATCAAAATAAATTTAATATACTTGCATATGATTACTCCTGGTGTCCATTTATGATTACTGTTTTTCGATGATTGCAAGGCATACTGACCGATACGTATTGAACTATTCAAGAAAGGTGTTGATGCTGTGTTGTATTTCATGCGCAATAGTGCTTGTCGTACATTTTTGAGTGCGAAGAACGAAATTAGTTCCAGAATGCTTTGAAGACTCATCTCACAATCGCACTTGCGTGTGCTAGTGACGTAGTACTATAATGTATATCTAATCTGTATAGTTGTTATTTTCCTGCAGTTACCCTTGGTTCTCCACGATATATTTTCTTTGTGACCTTTCTTTATTCGCTGCTTCATTCGCTCTCCACTACGGTCAGTTTTCGATGGTCAGAACATTGCAGACGGACAGGGATCCTTTCTGTGATGAAAGGCTAATGCTTGCTCTTCAGTGAAGTTTAGGATTCTCACGGCTACATCGTATTTTTGCCACACTTCAGAGTTTTTGTTACTGTTTCGGTGGTAATGTTAGTGATTGGACCTGTCACTGCGTCAGAATCGTTCCCAAAATATCGGTAAACTGAAGACTTATACACCGAAAATATGCCAGCAGTTATTTCGAGCCAAACTTGAATAATTAAGAATATTGTTGATTGATTGATGAGCAAAAGGTAGGGCGCAGTGTTCTAATTATCCTTTGTCCAAGAACAGATTTCAAGGTTCTCAGATTTTCCGTTCTTCACAATATCGATAAGCGATTTTCTGATCCCATAATTCCGCTGAGTAGTCCGGAAAATTAGTTACAGCCCAAGCATTTGAATACAATTGAAATTTTTTTCGCCACTATAGGGTAATGAAAGAAACTGGGTACCATAGTTTGGTTGTCCATGCCCCCTTGGCCATCAGTGGGCCGAAGCACACGTGCAGTGTTTCCTACTGATTTCTGTGTATAGTTCACAGATACCTTAACAGTAGGACTATCATTTCGAATTAGTTAGAAAAATAATCAACACACAGGGACATGTCACATTCATTGAGTAAGTAGCTCAACCTATATTGCTGGTCAAAGGACTACGGTTTACTGCATTGCCCAACAGTTATAGAAGTATGAATATTCTGAAAGACTTTGAATCAACTGTTTTCAATATTTTTCACATCAATGTTTTGATTGGCTTGGGTTAACTGATTGCTTTCCCATGAAATTGACCTAAAAATTTATGCAAATGATTTTTCCTTCAACATTGTATTCTATTTCAAAACTATAATTATCGTACTGTAAGAACGGATGACAAAATAGCAACGTACCGTAAAAATTACTTAAACAAGATTGCGAAAATCTACTGAAATCCGCATGAGTTTCCTGTGCATTCAATTGACTTTACTTCCGTATTAATTTGTAACTTTATAGCCTGATATCTATGGGTTTGCTATTACATACAGGTTAAATGTAAACTGTGCACTAAATTTCACGTAAAAATACGCGCTTACTAACATGAATGAAAGCTGAGTTGGAATATTTATTCAGATTACATTCTAACATTTAGAACTGGTGAAACTGGGTATCTCTATCCTACAAAATTGTGCACACTTTTGTTCATCGTAATTTTTTAAAGCTTATCCATAGTATACTCACATTTCTTTGTATCCAATAAATCATTCAGTTGACAAAAAATAGAATTACTCTCAAAATCAAAACGAACCGTAATACTAATCTATATTTGATGAAATCAGTATTGGGAAAGCACAATGATTCTTGATATTCATGGTAAAGAAATACGTAATAATATTATCTCACCTGTACAATTTTTTTCAGTTGTTTAAACAACTGATCAATCGACTTGATCCTACAAATGGTAATTCTGTTTATTCCAGATAATGTTTCTTTCTTGAGAGGAAAATATTGAAGTATGAAAAAAGAAATTCAGAAACATTATGACGAAATTACCTAAATTGTTTTAGAGCAAGCTCTCAAAAGAAAGTGTTCCAGTGTTTTCACTTCGGCAGCAATATTTCTAGAACTACAGGACCGTAAAGCATCTTGTACAAACTTTTATTCATCAAACAATTCAATTCAACAGATATACTCGATTCTATGTGCAATCTGGATGAAACAACCTATTCAAAATAAGTATGGCGTATATTAGAATCTGCTGCGTCTTCTTTCAAGCTGTATCTTTTAATCTACATTTGTTTTAGGAACGATGGAGTGATCGAGTAGTTAGAGAACTGTTTTTTTCGGGTGTTGGACTGCAGGTGATGGAACTGAATATCGTTATCGTACCAATATATTTAAATCACAAGTTTTTTAGTAATGAATTACGGAGATCCAGTTTGAGACATGTTTGAAGAATATCGCTCACTGGAAATATTGATTGGGTTTTAGCGACCTAGTCTGCAGTTACCTTTTCTGATATTCTCTGAAAAGGTCAGCTGGGAATTGCCTGTGATTAGAACGCTATAGGAGATACATCCCACAATTTTTTAACTTTATTACTCCCAAAATTCCTTTGGAAAGTGGAGATAGATCGAAAAGAGCTTACGGACGCATCATCAAAATATATAAATTATATCGAGCAGTGATGCTCCGAGAACAAAAGTTTTCACCGTAATATTGAGAATACCGCAGATCTTCATGCTATTGCCAAAATTATTCAATTTTAATTGCTTCTCGATCAGATTTCTTCCATGACACTGGATTGATACCCTAGTTTTTCTTTATTAGCAAATTTTCCGATCAAAAGATGATCGCAGTAGTGTATAGTTATTGTTATCGCTGTTCCAAAAAATTGGCGGGTTTCTATGGGTATAATTTCTTAACTACGTCGTAAATCCATACCTGCTCGTCTTTAGTTGTATTTGATCCATGTTGGAAAGAGATGCATAGGATCTAAGCATAGTAGTTTCTAAATACGCTACTTTATTCTATTTCGGAGTTGTGCAACTGCTGTTGACAGATAAAATTATGGCACTTCCGACATACTTTCAATTTTGAAGCGGTCTCGTAATGATTGGTCAGAAGAAGAAGTCTCGACTTCCTACCAATATATATTGCAAAACACCGTCAATAGTAAACTGCACAGAGGTGCTGTTAAGGATGACCAGTGTCAAATATAGGTTTGAAGGCATGTGAATCTGATGGCGATCTTGATGTTGTGGACTGTTTGAAGATGAAATACGAAGGGTGTGTTGAACGTCTTTCTTATCCGAAAAAAGAATTGCAAGCCATACTTCGAGCGATTCAATTGAAAAAGATAGAAAATTTTGCTGCTGTGGGTAATGCTACTAGTGCTCTAATTGTAACAGTACAGAGAGCTTTGAAACATAGGGATCTGCAGAGATAGTCGAAACTAGTGAAACCGCTGTTTACTTTGAAAAATCGAATTTAACGTGTTCACCAGTCTTCATCGTTTGTAAAACAGTTCAACAGCTCTCTGCTTGTATATTCTACGCTGAAATACGCTCAAGCAGATAAGAAGTGGTTCGATGTAACTCAAATAAATCGGCTGATCATTATTGCAGCAAGAGAGCCAGTTGCAAAACATAGTGCAATAGTAAACGATTCCTTACCAAGGTAATGTGTTTGGCTGTTGTTGCACGATCAAGGCACGCCCTACATGAAAATCACATTTTGATGGGAAGATCGGCTTTTTCGCTTGCTGAGACTACTGTTGCTAATATTGCAACCGCACAACAGCTTGAAAGGGGACCTGTTACCATTGCTGTTAGTATGGACAAGGATTTGTGCCGTGAGTTTCTCACCGAAAATCGGATTTCGGTTGTTCGAACTGAGTTTGGTTTTGGATCCGGCAGAACAGCTTGCATCGAGCTAGATAATGTGAAGCAGCATTCCTTTTGGAATAACAGGATCGTTCGAGAAGAAGCTAGAAGATCTGGATTAAAACTGAGGAGCGTGAATCATCCAGCCAATTAGCCAGGTTTAAATCCACTAGATCTCAGTGAATTTACTCTGTACGGTCGCTACATCACAAAGCGAGCGCATATAATATTGATGAGCTCTTTAGTTTATTCAACAGGCATTTGATGCAGTCTCATTCACGTCGTTGCAGAAAAACTTTGTCACTCTAAAACTAGAAATGCATATTATCATGAAGGCGAAGCATCGAATCAGTTCTAGATTCCTCTTTTTGAAAAAGCAACGATTTTGCTCATTAAAAAATCGAACTGTTAGCTGTTTTCCCGAGACTATCGAATCTCCTTAGTCTACATAATATATCTAGGGTACTGTAAACTTTATGAAAAGAAAGTCTGCACATTTGTCCAATGTTCCTTGACTTCTCATTAGTCGCGATATTACCAATTTTTTGGATCGGTGGTGATACGTTTGACAGAAATATTCGTGAGTCTTAAGGTACGTAAGATTGCTCTATTGTGCAATAGGATTTATATAAATAGTGAAATCGTACATGAAATACAATGAAATGAGTCTTGATCTCAATAAAACTTAAACTTAATTGAATCTAGTTTATTCAATACCCAATATGACATTCTGATTAATTCAGTTCTATTTCGAATAAATTACTCATAGTTATCCCTGATAGTCTAGCAAGTACGAGAAATGTTCAGAGATGCCTCCGGATCATTTTTCTGAAAACCTTGGATGGAGTAAGCCCCTCAATCTGCCGACGTGCAATACAAAATTAGTCCCCAGGGTTTTCCAAACATCCACTTTACAATCAACAACAGTAATTCGTCTTTTCTCTGTATTTCATCAGTGCTTTTGCAGGCTGTTCTCATGCTTTTTTCAATACTATGTACTTCTTAAAATACATCCATTAAATGAAGAGAGCATGTAACACGGTTTCAGAGTAGATTCTAGACTGCACTGTGCGAATTGTATTGAAATTTTTAGATACCGATCGAGTAACGCCGTTTTCGGCATTTCATTCGTACGAAGGAGTATCTACTAAACAGAGTTGGTTTAAATGTTAAAGTGAATTAATTTGCCCGATACGCTTCTCTAGTCTGACGCATTTTACAAGTATGCTCTTCCGATAGGGTTTCTGAAAGCGAACTGACCTTTGTGCACAAAAATTTCGAACACACAGTACTATTCAACCGTTGAGAACAGTAAGGAAACGAATTACAGTTCTTTGGCGACCAATTGGTACTTATTGTTCTTATTTAATCCCAGATGGAACTTTTTTGATCTTATACTTTCAGTACATAATTG
>JAAUYH010064523.1_pt1 | contig 21091 bp, 16 predicted proteins | sample 7278061 | NCBI WGS metagenome assembly JAAUYH01 (sample SAMN14350203, study PRJNA611818) | marine sediment metagenome | isolation source: surface marine sediment (0.6m) | place: French Polynesia: Moorea | collected 2018-08 | reverse complement strand
GTTTGGCCCGAAGCATGGTTTATAGCTGTTTTCTCGATTATTGAATAAATTTTAATGTTCCCTCGGTGATGCACCTGCCATCTGAGGCGACTACTAAGACTCCAACATGGCTCTGGAAGCTCCCAACAGTAACTGCCCTTGTTCTATCTCTTGGCACTCTGGGAGCTGTGATTGTGAGCATTTCTCTGCGCCCAGCCCCTGCCTATCTACTCCCTCTTCTTGTTGATATAGCTGATCACACTCCTGAAAGTCACTTGCTGTTGGGGACTCTTCTTTCATCAATTGTCTTACTAGTTGGGACGGTCACAACTTGTAGTGCGTATGTGTGCTATCTGCAAACAATTACACGTCGCAGGAAAACGCTGTTGATTTCATTGGGGATAATTAGCACAATACCACTGCTTTCTAGCAGTGTTCGGTTGCTAGTAATTGAACGCCCTGTGTATAGTGCCTCATTTTTCGTTTGGGCACTATCCTTCGCGTGGCTTTCCAACTTCAGGCATGGATTAAAAAGTCAAATCGCATCAATTTTCGATGATGTGAATCAGTTGCATCTCCCTAACGAAATGAATAATCTATTCTTTTCAACGACACCTGTATGGGCACGCACTCTGCAACGCTGGATGACTGATTTCTGTGTCAGTGGAAATTGGGTTTGTGCTTTCAAGATATTTGGGCTCTGGATGGCACTCGACAACTTTTCAATAGCACAACGGCATTACATCCGACTGGGCATTCTGTGCACACTCGCATTTGTTGAATACACTGCGGTGCTGCTTTTCTGTATTTTTCTGTGCATGATAGCAATCGACTTGCGAGTACTCTCAATTTCTTGCAAAGCTGCCGCTCATAGAAATTCGTCAAGCGTTGGTGACCTAAACGAGGAAGCATGATATCAACAACGGTTTTCTCATTCTAACTGTACAGTATAATAAAAACATCAATTTTGATTTACTTATTGCTTCTCTAGAGTTTATATGCTTTACAAAATTCCAGAAAACTACAACACTTATGGTACTTCAATTCATTTTCAATGAAATAGACAAATAAATAAGAGTTATAATATCGCGGTAGTCTTGAGAAATAAATTTTCCGGAGTTCTGAATTGGGCTTAAGGTATGCACGCTCGTTATGAATTCTCTGTTTTTCAAATTGTTTCGTGATGAGGAATATTTGCTTTCTTATCAGAGTGATAGTTACTGACTTTTCGGAAAACCACGACCATTATTAACAAATATAAACAATTCAGCACCGCGCAAAGCGAAACTGATAGTCGTACTTTTTGGTATCCAAACTTGGTACTGTTCATTGTATAGTGATATTTCTATTTTACAAGTAGTACAGTTACAAGTTTGCTGGTAGAGGTCAACTCACAATCAACTATTCAAGTACTCTTGAATAACTCAAGTTTCTCTTCAAGAATCTCAATCAGTTGGAAAAGCCCTATTAATTTGCGTTGTGCGTATTACGTAAATGGATTACAGTAATTTCAGTTCTGAAGAGCGAAAAGTCGGTGTTTTTTATATGGAATCACATTTGATTTAAGTTTCCTCGACGATACTTTCATACACGTGCCTCTCCACTTTTTTCTTGTTTGTGAAATTTGGATGGTAGACCATTTCTGCAAAACGTCAACAGAAGAACTTTCAAACTGAAAAACACCCCCGAGAAGGCGATTTTTAGTGAAAATATTCCAGATTACGTTCTCAAAACTCGATAGTCGATGTGGATGATAAATTGCTTTTGTAAATATTGAAATAACAACTGAAATACCCGAATGGTCTGTAATAGTTTCAAACGTACATATTTCAGGAACATGAAAGCAACAACATTATAGCCAACCCAACGGGCAAACATACTGTTAAAGTAAGAGAAAAATGTGAGTTGTGCCATCACAATGTGAGTCAAAGAGATAACATGTAGAACAGAAGTGCTAAGCATGTCTAGAAGGTAAGTGCAGTATATGATCAAATTCAAGAGAACGTCACAATTTGGTAGCAGTTCGAGCACCAAATGCTTTGCGATTGCTGAGAAGTTGAACGGCCCAATTTGTGACGGTTGTTGCCATGTGTAGCTCGTGTCGGGGAACACGAAATTTTGCAGTGTGCCGTCAGCAGCACCCTGCACATACACCTAGGACACAAACCAAGTGCCCACTTGTCCAACACTCTGTCGCAACCAAGTGATTCTCCAACCTCACTCACTCGAACATCACTCATTCACTCCTTTGCCTCGACAAGAGCTCGTACGATTCGCGACCGTACTACCGTTTCCTCACGATGAAGCACTCCGAATTCACTCGTGAGGAAGTCAACAAAACCTCCAACATCGACAAGCGCCTCATCGACATCGATGTCGACGACGGCACTGACGGAGGCCTCACTTCGGCGATCCGAAGCTCGCGCTTCTCCACCGCCCACGCGGTGCTCGAGGAATTGATGGTTGGTTCCCGATCCGAATCGAACCGGCTCTCGTCCGATTCGCCGACAACCCCCGATACACCGCGAACGCCATTGCAAGCTGTATCGAGAAGCTCGCCGATGTCGGTAGATGCCACCGATCCCGATGTCTTAGAGGTACAAGACAACACTATCAGTCGGCCAAACGGGGAAGACTGTTCTTCGTCATACCTGACTCTCGGCTCTACTGACACCGAGGCACTGTCTTCGCCGGGTGAAGAGGATGAGCAATTGACTGAAATTTCGTTGAGAGCCGCGGGGATGACGGCTGAATCTCATTCCGACGCAAAAGCGAATATATCGGAGAAAGAGAAGACAGCTCAACCCGTGCCTATTGCTAAACCTGAAGATCCCGAGCCCACACCCCTCGAACCCGTCTCAGGGACGCAAAGTCAGTCTACACCTGGACCACAACGTCCGGAGAAGGTTGCCGAGAGCGACCTTGACACCAAGAACTCCAACGCCGCGACGATTTGTGCCAACGTCAACGTCAGAGCGGCCGTTGCGAAGCTGGAGCGCAAGATCCACAGTGAAGATGGGGTCGAGCGTCTGCCAGCCAACGAAATCACGGTGTCAAGTGTCACCAAGTCGATGCGTTCCAAGTCTGTCCTCATAATCGACCCGCAGGAGAAGTCATCGGAATCAACAAATGATTTCGCGGATCGCGTCTACGCCAACTCGGAGGCGAACGAAGATTCCGGCCTCTCCAACGTACCACTGCAGGAATACCCCGCGTCGTACTCTGGGGATTTCACAAGTGGTCGCGAGTACGGTCGGTTCAGAAGGCGCTTCCGGGGGATCAAGTCGTTCTTGCAGTCGAAACCATCTCTACCGAAGAGATGGTCTCTCTCCGGACTATTCGACCGCAGATCCAGACGCCAGGCGACCACTTCGCCTGATGACCCGGCTCCTACACAAGAAGACGGGAACAGGCTGACTTTTGTGCCTGACCACGAGATTATAACACGAGCTTGTCTAGACTAAGATCGACAGAAGGCAGCTACTACAGCTTCGAAAGCGAGCCGAGCATATTTAGATTGGTAGTCCTAGAGTTAGCTTGGGGGGTTGGTGCAGCGAACACGGGGTAAAGTTGGGGAAGTTGAGCTTTATGTTCAATACTACTAGGAGCAAAACTTCAAATTCAAAGAAAAAGACAGAGGGACGCGCCTCACGTGGTACGCCGATGCGAAATTCAAGAATGGGTTCAGACCGCTGCGGGAAAACGCTTCCTGTACACATCATCAGAAACATAAGCGGCGGACACGCGCAGACCTCCAAACCACCTACCGTTGAGCGAGATCATCGCCTTGCGCGACGCCTCAATCGTCGCGAACCGAATGTAAACCAGACCACGCGAAAGCTTGTCAACGAATAGATGTGTGACCGTACCGTACTTCGCCACGCACTCGTCGCGCACATCTTCTGCCAGCTCTTCTTCAAATCCTGCTTGTTCCGTCGCAAGGTCAAACATATTGCTCAATATCAGCGATTTGAACGGGACATGAGTAGACTCTAGTGGTTTGCTCCACGGAACACCTGCTGGTGAGAGTGTATTACCTCCGAAATCTTGGCCCCTTGATAAGCGCTCACGAAGCATAGCCTTCTGTGACTCGTTCATTACGACACCGTCGCGACCCTCATCCAATTCACCTGCAACATCAATCCCACCTATACCACCATCTGCCTGTCCACTTCCTGCTGCCAAGCTAGCAGGCGCCACTTTCAATGGCCGTCCAGCAACATCAATGCCATTCATAGCGAGTGCTTTTTTCGCCGAACTGTGTTCCATATATTCCACAAATCCATAACCTCGAGAACGTCCAGTACCAGGATCCCGCTGCAACTGCAAGGACGCAATCTTTCCGAACGGTGCGAATATTGGGTGTAGGTCCGCTTCCCCTACTTGAAATGACACAGAACCCAAATATAGTCGCTTGAAACCAGACGGGGTTGAGACTGCGCGCCCTGGAGGTGGAGGCGCTCGTTCGCGGATTGGGGGTCGATTGAATCCTGGCGAAGGAGGCCGAGCACGACCCGGTGAAATCGGATTCAGTGGTATATTGCGAGGATTCAACATAACCTTCAATTCATTAATCGTTGCGAGCTTCGGCCGCTGAGGGGACCGCATCCCAACAGGGGGCAATGTCGAACGATTAGAACTCTCCTGGTACTGGCGCATCGGTCGACGCGCAGACCATCCAACCGCTGAAGTAATGGGTGCCCCAGGTCCAGGATTGTGGTAGGATGGCGGCGGTGGAGCTATCGGTGCAAGGGCATCACCCGATACCTGTTTCTCATCCGAAGACGGCTTGACAGCCACCGGGCAACCACAAATGGAACCACCACTGAGCGCGACTGCAGCCTTTGCGGTTTCCTTGTCGTAGAACTCGACATAGCCACAGCCTTTATGCCGCGATGAGCGGCGGTCCATAATCAGTTGAACGTCGCGAACTCTGCCTGCGCGTGAGAAAAAGTTGAACACGTCGTTCTCGTCCACTCTCGGAATCAAACGCCAAACGAAGACAGTTTTCTGGTTCCGTTCGTGCGTAGGCTCGACGAACTCATCGTCATGGCGGCGTCGTTTGGAACTACGTGAACGACCATAATCCACCTCATCAGCGTATCGGTCACGGTGCCAGCCAGGTCGGGAGTCGTAGGAGTAGCGCGAGCGACGCCTCGGACTCCCATACCGCTCACCCTCGTGGCCGCGGGAATATGGGCTGCGACTCCGAGAACGATATCTACGTCCTCGGCCAGGACTTCTCGAGCGGCTCCAGCTGCGATGTCGGCGGCGCTCCCGACTGCGAGACCGTCTTCGTCTCCGTGACGAGCCGTACCTTTCTCGGCTGTAGCTACTGGAACGACTTCGAGCACTTCGACTTCTTCGCGGGGAAACACTGCCGCTTCGGCTTCGACTGCGCGAACGACGCCTTCGGTAATCGAATCGATCCCTGCTGCGGCTGCTCGAACGACTCCGGGCGCGACGGCTACGGCGATACGGACTTCGACTGCGAGTTCGAGAACGAACTCGTGTATTCCGTCTAGGGCTTCGACTCCGACGGGAGCGAGAATGGGAGCTCGAACTTCTTGAGGAGCGCGACACACTTCGACTTCGGCTCCGACTGCTTCGCGAGTCACTTGGGCTATTAGCACGAGGCCGAGCACTCGAGCGTCCATGCCAACGCGACTTTCGTTCGTCGCGAGAATCCGGGCTCCGCACTCGCTTCTTGGACGACTTCGGTGCTTTATCTGCCGAGGAATTGTGTCGCTTCGTTTCGCCACTGCGCTCACCGGCATCGAGTCCGTCGTGGCTGCGGCGCAACTTTTCGCGCGCTTCTTTCAGCCGCTGGGACTCAAGTTTCTGCGAGCCAGTGGACGGCTTGTTCGCGTCAGCCGCTGGTGCGTTTTTGCTAGGGGCACCATCTAGGTTGCCCACGTTGTTCATGTTTTCCCCTTTGATGAGCGTGGCGTTCTTCCCGGACTCGACGTGGGGGGATTGTGCGTCTTTTTCAAGGCCGGCCATCACCACGGTGTTCAGGTGGCAAGTCCTAGCAGAACAATTGCTCAGATGGAAACCGAGACCCACACTGCTTTAGATCCAGTCGAGGTAGCCGTTTTAGACTGCCACACACGCCAATATCTTTGTTTGAGACGGGAGATACGAGAGTGTGATGCGAGCAGACCTGGACATCGCCAGGGAACAAACAGAGGTGCAGTTTGGTGTTGGACGGATCAAGCAAACGCCAGCCGCCGATAGGTATGGAATTTGGTCGCATCTAATTTTCGCATGCTGTAGGGCTTACAGTGTCGGCCCATCGCCCTCGTTCCCACATGGTACTCTGGAACCTCAGAAATCCAAAAGGAAAGCAATAATTTCGTTATTTTTCCACGGCCCCGAACTTCGAATCTCACGTTGCTCGTAGAACCCACATCGAAAGTAAGGTGCCCTTCGCATTAGCGGCGCTGCGGTGGATCGATAGCGTCTGAAGCACGAACTGCGGCGCGATTTGCGAACATGTTGCACAACGCGATGAGATCCGCGGCGCGTGCGGCATCGCGTGCGACCGTCCGTCGTACGATGGCCACCGCGAGCTCGGATCTGCTGCCGCCGCTCAAGGTCGCGGTCACCGGCGCCGCGGGGCAGATTGGATACGCGATGCTGATGAGGATCGCCAGGTATGTGTGATGTTATTTTCGCGGCGTGAACCGAATCTCGTGCACTTGGCTATTGGAACGGGCGATATCCGCGTATTCGAAGCCAGTTGACGAATCGACGTGACGACTAACATCTCTGATTTGTTCACAGTGGCGAAATGTTGGGAAAGGACCAACTCGTCGAGTTGCAGCTCATCGAAACCGAACAGGGCATGAAGCCGCTGAAGGGCGTCATGATGGAGCTCGAAGATGGCGCGTATCCGCTCCTATCGAAAGTTACGGCGACCACTGATCTGAATGAAGGATTCGGCGATTGTAACTATGCCCTGCTCGTCGGTGCTAAGCCGCGTGGAAAGGGCATGGAGCGCAAGGAACTGCTTTCTGAAAACGCGCAGATCTTCGCGGAGCAAGGCAAAGCACTGAACGAGGCTGCCGCCATCAACTGCAAGGTGCTTGTAATTGGCAACCCCGCCAACACCAACGCCCTTGTCGCCGCGGCTAACGCTCCCGATATGTTGCCCGAGCAGTTCATCGCGATGACCCGCCTGGACCAATCACGCGCCCAGGCATTGGTCGCCGAAAAGTTGAAGAAGGATGTGAAGGACGTCGACCGCGTTATCATCTGGGGCAATCACTCGGCCACGCAGTACCCGGATCTTTCGCATGCGCGCGTGGAAGGCAAATGGGCGCTCGACGTGATTAACGATGAGAAGTGGGTCAAGGATGATTTCATTCCGCGCGTGCAGAAGCGTGGCGCGGAAATCATTGGCGCGCGAGGCGCGTCTTCGGCAGCCTCAGCGGCCTCGGCTGGAATCGACACTATCCGTGACTTGCACCTCGGCACTGAGAGCCAGTGGCAGTCGAACGGTATCGTCTCCGACGGCACATATGGAATCGCTGAGAGCATCTGGTACTCTGTCCCTACCGTATGCAACGGCGATTCGCACTACCGACGCGTATTGAACCTGCCGATTGACGAATTCTCGGCGGAGAAGATGAACGCCACCGAGAAGGAACTTCTGGAGGAGCGCGACGGTGTGCGTCACCTGCTACCGAAAGACACTATCGGTAGCACAGTCACCTGGGATGTGCTGGAATCGCTGCAGAAGTCCTGGGAAGCTGGAGACATGAAGTCGGTGGACAAGATCGCAAAAACGCTTCCGCCAGGAATGCAGAAAAGCGTTGCGCAGGCGAAGGCTGAGATGTGAAGTCAGTTTTGAAGGACGGAATGGTCTTGATTTTACAAACATGTTGCCGTCACGGACGTAAAGTTAGTCGAGATGCACCATGCTCCCCTTGTCGAAATTCAGGCGCGTGCGTCAGCTGGTCGAAGAATAATTCGAGCTGTTCATTCGACGACGCATTGTTCTCGAAGTAAATGAATGTTTATGCCGGCATTGCGAGGTTGCCCGCCGCGTCATGCCCGCCACCGTACTGCGAGGAGCCTGCGGCACCGTTGAGTTCGACGTGCCGGTTGTTGGATGACGAGATTGTGGCGGCTTCGGACTCGCGAACACCCTGTTCGGGAGGATAGTCCATGATAATTTGTTTGACGGCTAGACAGACGACAGCCTTTCGCGACGGCGGGAACGGGGTGCAGTTCGAAAAGTTCTTCAAGTCCCACAAGCGGACCGTGGTGTTACTGCTACATGATATCACATACTCGTCGGAGTCGCCGACGAAGGGCGCATCCCATATCCAGCCGACGCGGTCGACGAAAAACTGGACGGGTGCGATAGTCTGGATCTCGGACACGGGGATCTTGGTGAGGTCGTCCTCGCGCTCCACGGGGATGGCCTGCTTCATGGTGATGTCGCGCATGCGGAACACCTTGATGCCGTTGGTGAGCGGGCACGACAGCAGGTTCATGCTGTGGCTCAGCCGCACGCGCGTCACGTAGTCCTTGGTGGGGCGGATGACCGCGGGCACGGCCTTCACGTCGCGCCGCAGCACGTCGCTCACCCGGTAGATGAACACCATCCCGTCCAGGTTGGCCATCACCACCATGCTGCAGTCCACCGACATGTCGATGCACTGCAGCCGCCTCCGGCTCTTGTGCGGGATATGCTCGCGCAACAACCCTTCGCCCTTCTTCTGGTTATGGTCCCACACGCGCAAGCGGCCGAGCGCGTCCACCGTGAAGTACAGCATCTCGTGCGTGTGTAGAACCGCGTCATTAATCGGCACCAAACTCGTCGACGGTCCACGATTGAAAAACGTTCGCAACGTGTTTCGCGACGGTCTTCGACTTTGATGACTCTCATTTTGCGGCGAATGGTGTTGTGCCACAGGGACCCACACTTGCAACGTCCCATCTTCCGAAGACGAGTACAGGAATTCGGATGCTTTCGGCTCGAACCCCACAGAGGTAATGGGGCCGGTGTGCATGTCATACATGTAGAACGGGGACGGGGAGACGGACTCGGGGGAAATATCGTATACGCCGATTTTGGGCGACCCGCCCACGGCCAGCAGCAATCGTTCATCGGGGCGTGCCGAACGCCCGCCGGAAAAGGCGATTTGCAGCACCTGCACGTCGGGGAACTGGAGTGCCCGCACGACACGTGCGTCTTGGTCGAATATGCGTATTTGCGTCTCGTAGCCGCCCGATGCCAGCAAGAAGTGCAGTTTCGAACGTTCCTCCACGTCGTTCTCCATGGTGCATTCTCGTCAAAAGCAAATGAGCCTATCCCCCAGGCTGCGAGCACTGTTGAACGGATCGAGTTGAACCAGTGTATGACAACCAATAGATGCTTGGCACTTGGTCCGTGTGTGTGGATTTCCAGGCCGACGGCCATCTCGCACCCGCGGATCATCGCATTGGCGTGCGCTCTCGGTGCGCCTCATGTCGAGGAAGAACAACTTGGAGCGGAGGCGCAAGCATCATGCCGCGATGCTAGCCGATGAGCGCGTGCGTGAAGCGAAATTGCGGAAGAAGAGAGAGAGTCGCCGGCGCGGGAAAGTGCAAAAGGCAACGGACAACGAGCTCTCAGCTGCGTTGGATAAGCTCGCAACTGTGTCGCAAGCCGGTGAGAAGCAATCAACCCCGCCCCACATCGGCGCGCCTATCGCGAAACCCGAGGACCAAGATGTGCAAATGAAGGTCGCGAGCATTGGACCCGGGCGAATTCGTAAGAAGAGCAAGAAGGCGCGTGAGCGTTCGAAGAAAATCAGGGAACGAATGCTAGCGCGAAAGGCCATGTTGGCGTAAACCGTGTTTCGTACTCAGTCGAAATGTCAGGTGCTACTTGGCTCGAACCTCTACTAAAATGCATGCTTACAATTCTTACTTTTCTTCTTCTGCATCTTCAAATTACTTGTTCATCCTGTACCGCGATGGGAGCCTCAGCTATAACCACCGATAGTTACCTGTACTGTATCGTTCTCCGTGTTCTATGCACTTTTATCAAAAGTCCTGATGTCTTCATGTGTCAGACCACGTCGCTACGATGTGAGCACTAGTACTATGACGATTGCTGCTTAAATGCCTCATACAACGGCTTCCTACTGATGCGAATTGGGTCTCCTGAAAATGGTTCGAGAAATTCGTAGAGTACTGGTACGGTAGATAGAAGTCATAGGACATCTAAAACTGCAATTTCTCGCCATTATCAAGCCGCATCCAAATGTCACATTCCCAAGATACAGTACATCGTACAAGGAACGCAATTCCGATAGTATGGCCTAGCCTACTCTACAGTTCGTGTTGCAGGAAGAGCCAATCCACCAACCTCCAATTATGGACAAAAAGAGAACTTGATGAACGACTACCGATAACCATTAGGATAATACGTATACTCTAGATTGCAGCGGGATTGGGACCGACGTAGGTGATAACACTTTACCTTTACCAGTACCGCGCGAGCGACTCTTCGCAAAAGCGAGGAGCGCCTATCCAAAAAAGTCAAAACCATCACCACGGGCGCAACAACAGGAACGAAATTCGATATTCTCCATCACAACGAGAGAGAACGAGGAGAGCACAAGCGCTTAGCGGAACTCAATGCGGCGACTCTTGTACAAGGACCACCTGAAACGCTTCGTGTACAACAGGCCAATCGCGAGGAGCACCATGCCACCGCACCACTCCATGCCCATCTTCTTGCGCATGTCGTGCTCGGGCTCGGCGGCCCAGGCCAGGAACGTGGCGACATCCTTGGCAATCTGGGAGGCGGTGGCTTCGGTGCCGTCTTCGTACTCGACGGAGCCGTCGTAGATGGCCTGCTCCATGGCGATCTGGCCGCCAGGGAAGTAGGGGTTGTAGTAGAGGCCCTCGCGGACGTTGATGCCCTCGGGGGCGTCGCGGTAGCCGGTGAGGAGCGCCCAGAGGTAGTTCTCGCCGCCGTGGCGGGCCTTGACGATGAGGGAGAGGTCGGGGGGCAGCGCGCCGTTGTTGGCGTAGCGCGCGGCCTCCTCGTTGGGGTAGGGCGCCGGCATGTAGTCGGTGAGGCGCCCCGGGCGCGAGAACATCAGCCCCTCCTCGTTGGGGCCGTCCTCCACCTCGATGTCCTCCGCCATCTCCTTCGCCTCGTCCTCCGTGAACGCCACGCCCACCAGGTTACGGAACGCGATCCGGTTCAGCGAATGGCACGACGAGCACACGTTCTTGTACACCTCGTACCCTCGCCGTATCGCCGCCGCGTCGAAGCTCTTCAGCGGTCCCGTGTGCGGCCACGTGATGTGCGGCGCGTGCAGCACCTCGTCGTCCGCACGCGCCACCGCGAATCGTGTCGCCGCCCCTGCTGTCGCCCCCACCGTCCCCAGCCCCACCGCCAGCGCGCGAAGCCCGCGCCACGAACTCGCCATCTTACTCTATGGGTTCTCCCAAGTCGTAACCCTCTTCGCACGCCGCGATCCGAATCTCTACCGTCGCGCCTGATGTGACGCGCGCAGTGAGTTCAGATACTACGCTCCTTGCCAATGAACCAGAATCGACGAGCTGATCGTAGCGTAATTTTCCTGTATGCTGTATAGATTGTATAAAGTGCAATTAAACGCTATACAGTAGGATCTGAATTCATTTTCAATCCCCCGAAACGCACAGGCAATCGAATCGGCAACACTGTGGTGTTGAGGTCATGGATTTCGCTGGTTGTTTCGAAGTTGCGCTAACTTCCAAATTAATTTGGGTAACTGCTGGAAAAGTGAATCTGAGTACACTATCAAGCCGTCTCACCAGGCTCGCATTTTCTGTGCTAAACTTCTATTCCGTTCTGTTTTGGTCGACGGTAGTACGTTTATGTTTAACGGTTAATTTAGCCGTTCGAGTGTAGAGCAGATAAGAACACTTTCGCTTGACTATTCGCTGTAGACTTGGGTGAGAAAACCGTACATTGTTGTCACAACCTACCACTGCCTGGTCTTGAGTCTCGATTATTGTACCCCGGAGAAACACAACTGTTCCGAGATGAAATGCGGTTTGATTCTGTTCTTCACCTTGCTCGCGTTGTCAAGCGGCGCCGCAGCATCGAACCGCACCAACCACGTGAACAGCACGAACCATGCGACCAACTCGACCAACTCGACCAGCACGACCAACTCCACGAACACGACCAAGACGTGCACAGGGGACATGGCGTACAAGCTGGAAATCCAGATGAACTGGACAAACTACGAGAGCGAAGTCATCGGGGCTGGTCCGCCGGTGGGCGGCACGCTGGTGGCCGTGCACACGAGCAATTTCAGTTTGTTCGAGGTGGGCGAGAACCTGACAGACGAGGCGTTCGAACTGATATCGAGTTTCAACGGGCGTTCGCTGCTCTCGGCACTGAAGACGAACAAGGACGTGCACATGATAGACGTTGTGAACGGGGCCGGCTGGAACGACACGATTCGGTTCAACCTGCGGACGGACGGCGACAAGGGTGCGACGCGTGTGTCGTTCTTCGCCGCGACCAGGTACAGCGGCAAGTTCTTCGGCATGCCGGGGATGGAAGTGTGCCGCAATGGGTCGTTCGTGGAGTCGGCGGTACCGGCGAGCACGAAGTTGGGCCCCTACACGTCGGAGGTTGAGAGGGTGGATAATGAAGACGACCCGCTTCGAGATAAGACGGTGGATAATGGGGTGGCCGTGGATAACAACAGGTCGTACGGCACTGTGTCGTTGGAGAGGGGTGCTTTCGACAGGTCGGAGATAAGCGACCCGTTTGATAAGTTTCGTCAGTGGGATTGTTTCCCCGGGGACTCGAAGGTGTTGGTTGAGGGCGGGGCGATGAAGCGAATCGATGAAATTCAGATTGGTGACCGTGTGGCGGTAGGAGGTGGGACGTACTCTGAGGTGTTTATGCTCACGCACAAGTTGGAACAGGGTGTCTTCGAGTTCGTGGCGATTCGAACGGCGTGCGGGAGGGTGATTCGTCTCACGCGAGGGCACTACTTGCCGCTGAACGGCGTGTACAAGCGTGCCGGGGAGGCGGTAGCGGGTGATAAGGTGTATCTCGAGGATGGCGCGGTGTCGACGGTGGTGGACGTGCGTGTGGTGTCGGGGGTGGGGCTGTTTAATCTGCAGACAATGCACGGCGATATTGTTGTGGATGGCGTACGCGCATCCACGTACACGGAGGCGGTTGAGAGAAATATGGCGCATGCGATGCTCGCGCCACTTCGCTTCGCACGTGACCGACTCGGACTGCGCGTGAGATTGTTCGAAGCGGGCGTGGGTTCGTTGACGCGTGTACAATACTTGCTTGGATAGGAAGGTAGGGAGTTGGCTGGTCGGATATTTGCTTTTCGCGAACGACATGCCTAGCTAGCGCCTTCGACTGAACTGAATACCGGTAGCTCTGGTACCGGCTGTACACTAGAACTGAAGAGGCAAACCGGCTAATAAAACAGAACGCGAAAGACTCAAACTATCGTTGCCATTGATATCGTTCATTGGTGTTTCAACGCGAGGTATCTTGCCTTTTCCGGACATTTATTGTACACTTCATGTGGGAGAACTAACTCAAGTTGGATATCATGTGGATCATTGGGTCCAGATTATACTACTGGTACGATGAATATCAGCCCCTCGAGCTAAATGCCACATGCGCACTCCTTTCGTCAGACTAGACGAGGCACGTTCTTTGGTGGTACAATTATTATCAACCAGCACGGGAGTGTAGCCGGCTGTGACGCGAGGCGGCAAAGTGCGCGAATTTACTTGTGAAAGGAGTGCCGTAAAAATCAGTGATATCGTTCACGCCCGCCTAAATTCAGTTAAGTACGTCAACATAACATGCGCACTTATCTCATTATAAAAGTCACTCTAGCTCGCTCTCAAAGTCTACAAGTTCAGCATCAAGAAGAAGATGGCTCCCAAGTCCAAGTCTGTCTCACGCTCTGCGCGCGCGGGTCTGCTATTCCCAGTGGGTCGTGTGCATCGTCTGCTACGAAGGGGCGGCTACGCCAAACGTATCGGCGGAGGCGCGCCCGTGTACCTCGCCGCAGCGATGGAGTACATGGCCTCGGAAATCCTCGAGCTGGCCGGCACCGCGGCGAAGCAGCACAAGAAGTCCCGTATCAATCCGCGCCACATCATGCTCGCTGTGCGTGGCGATGAAGAACTCAACAGCGTGTTCAAGGACGTCACCATCGCCGCTGGTGGTGTGCCTGTCACCAAGCCCCACAAGTCGCTCTTGCCCAAGAACAAACGCGGTGATGACGATAACTAGATCGCTTTCTTCTCTGTTGCGAATATGTATCATATTATGTTGTAGTAAACTGTTGGTCTGTTCTGCTTCTTGGATTCATATCGATATATTAGGTAGATACATAGATCTAAATGAGAATCTGACAAGCTGACAAAACAATTAGAAAGTTAAGCGTTCTAAGTATCGAGCTATTGGAAATGATCTGTGTAGAAGAAAACTCGTACAGGATCTGATAGTACACTTTCATTTTTGGTGAACATGCACAGTACTCCGCAGTACTCATGAGATTCGACTTCAGGATTTTCTTACAATCAACCGCTTCGTACAGTTTGATAGTTCCACTGGCAAGACTGGAGAAAGCTCGCAAACTAGCTACACGGCACACTATGGTACAAAACCCGTGATTTGCGGTCCTGGGATCATAACATCTATTAGAAAAGACCTTTGCTTACGCTACTGGCCGCATCATGAGAGAATGATGTGAATGAATCTTTGATTTCGATGAGTCACCAGTACCATCCATGCTCGGTTTCTTTATGGCTTTTTCTTCTGGAAAAATCAATACTCCTTCCTTTTCTTCACATATAATGGTTTCAATAGTTCCATCAGCTTCCTCGAAGTACATTTTAACCTCGAAGGTAGGCTCGTCAGTATTAGGTGTGGCGTTCATTTTATTGACTATTTTCAGTAAGAATCCTCTGGATTCAAATGACTTCACGAATTTAGTCGAAAAGAGTCGATCTGTTCCTCTTTGAAGCAAACTTGCTGATGCACCAACTATAATCAAAACCCCTAGTGCATCTGAAATGTTTTCTATCTCGTAGACTTGCATTATTTTCCCCGACTGTAAACCTTGATAAACTAAGTAGAACCAAATATCTATGCCGAAAGATGGAGACCATTCCGTAAATCCTGAATCTGCGACTGAACCTGGCTGCAAGTATCTCAAAAGCGAAGATTTCTGATTTTTCGTAGCCCCTTCAACATGGATCTCACTTCTACCCGGGTTACAGAACACTTTATCTATTTTACTATGTTTCGGTCTAGTTGAGACATAAAACAAGTCTTTGTTTTCTGTTGACACCATATCTCCCATTTTTAGTTGAATTTTAACTTTCCTTGTTTGACTATCCGGCTTTGAATATCCTTGTTGAACACAGTTCGCATAAAAGTCATCAAAACAGACGGAAATACTGATGAAATACTTTACGAAAAAATTGTATAGACCAAATTCATCGTTGATCTTTCCATTTGCATGTTTAGAAGCAATAAAAGATATTGAAACGACTTTGGTTAAGAAAAAGAACGACATAACTATTCCAACTAAATCGTTTTCGCTGAAATACAGTAGTAGAATTGAAATTATTGTCATTGCACCATACCCCGCGAAAGCAGTTAGTGAAGAGATATCGTCAGTTGTTTTTATTCGACATACGTCACTTTCTTCACAATTACCATTGTTAAAACTATCTGAACTGGCAGTTGCTATATTCGGTTCATGAAATATGTTAATAACTTCCGCACCCATCCTGTGAATGACTAACACTCTTGAGTTAGATAATCTATGAGCCAGGCATAATGCAGCTATGATGCATCCGACACCTAGCATAGCAAATAGAACTCGTGCAAAGTAATTTATTCTGGTTTCTCCGATCAAGTAGGCCCCTACTTCAAGTTTAAAATTACCAAGTATGGACAAGCGAAATGCTGTGATAGCATAAAAGAATAGTCTAGGAACATGCATAGAAAGTAGGGTTCTGAGTCGATCGATATTTTCATTGCATTTGATTAGTATAGTTCACACGTATATTATAAGGATATTGTCGCACAACATTTCACAGCATATTCATGATTTGGCAGGGGCCTTTTAATATTTCTAGAAAAATCCTGAAACCAAACCAAAAAATGCTTCCAGTTAATATTTGTTCAGTTCATTCGATCTCATTCGATCTCTTCTGAATCACTGAACAATGAGTCAATGATCTTGGTCTCGAAATAGATCCTAATTTCTTTCACAAAAATTGGTGCTCGAAAGAATTAAAAGGAATTCAAAATACTTGGTTCAGATATATTAAATATTTAGGATAACTAATATTTTGAATTGATTTACATGGATTTATGTTTATACGCTGTAATAAAATTAATTGTATGATTGATTTTTGGCTGTGGCACTGCCCTCGGGAAGAATAAACGCTGTGTTCTGTGTCACGAAGAAAGCTAGAAATATGGAATTTGCTGGTTAAGTTTGCATACGACCATAGTTCATAAACTGAGTAAGAAAATTCGAAGCTATGAAACAATCATCCGAAGATGTAAAGTAACTGCGATTCTTCTCTTCCTAACCCAATAGCGGCTTAAATATCGAATTAATTTGAAATTCGCATTCAGAATTTGCAAACTTTAGAAATATTTTTCTATAACTTGTTATTCTATGGAATTTTTCCTGCATTTGACGTATAGATTTCCATATAAATTTCTATATGTAAGACAAGATTGTCTGTGATACATGGTGTTTGAATAAAAAACGTCCGTTTTCAAAGGGTATTATCTCTTTACAGATAGAAAGAGAAGAAGATGGTGCATTTAATGAACCTCGTATGATTTATTTTCGTCAATTTGTTCTCATTTAATAAGAGAATACAATAATGATTTTTTCTTGAAAATTTCACTTATTATTTTTGTCAGAAAATCATAAAATACTAATGTAATTCCCATCTATAATTTGTAATAATTGAATAACTAAAAGAAGAAAATAAATGTAGATACAAGTAGATTGAGTAAAAGGTTTTCACAGCTTTACTGTTAAGAGAATCAGACGGTGACAAATAGCCGGTATAATGATGCAGAATGAGAAAATTTGCCCTATGGATCTCCAAAGGATATACAGAGCTTAGGTTCAGAAGATATTCCGGAACAGATGCCAAAATTACTCCCGAACTCACTCACCAATATGACATTGGAGCTTATGAAACTAACAAGAGGATATCATACTCACAGAGAATTAAGTCGAGGCCCAAGAATCAGTAATTCTCTAGGGAATAAAATGCGAGAATAATTCATAAATGCTAATAGACAGCCTCTGCGCACATAAGCAGCTCGAACTGGCGTTTATTGTTCAACTGGAGGCTGTTACAAGTATGAATCAATATTTGTATCACAACATTTTTATAAGTACGAAATATCGATAAAGTTCAGTTATACGAGAACCAAAATGACATAATATACATGTTGTATACCAAATAAAAACTTACGAGATTCGAAAATCTCGTATGACAAACATAATAAATTTGCATTTCAAAATCGGTGGCTTTCTTTGAAAACCTGTGTTTCCAAACACAGACTGCCATTATTTCTATATTGAAGCGTCCTAATCTCTAAATTCTAGGTAAGTTGATTTAACTACACAGAATCACTTCTGCCAAACTAGATGGGCGTTCAGGATCCGAGTCTGCGACTAGAACAAGTAGTAGGTCATACCTGTGTTCGTTCATGGATTAAAATAGATCTTCAGACTATGATAAGAACACTATGCCAAAATGAGGCCGGGTCTGTACCGCGCAGTCCTGTATTTGCGTGGTTGACACTATTTATTATACCCTCCGTATAGAATGATTCACTTAGGAACTTCTCGACCAACAAAAAAATTTGTTGCTCTTCTAGAATTCAGGAGCAAATCGAAAATTTCCTTTGACTTTGCGATGAGTCAATGAAAGAATTTTTTGATGGATTCTTAAAACAGTTAAACGGCCGATCAATAGACAGAAAGGTTGTGTATCATTCGCGGCGGAAAACCTGAGCGCGCGCGGTATAGACCTGGCCTGGTAATCGTGCAACATCATGCTCGCTGTGCTTGGCGATGAATAACTTAACAGCGTGTTCAAGGACGTCACCATCGCTGCTAGCGCTGTGCCTGTCACCAAGCCCCACAAGTCACTCTTCCGCAATAACGAACGCTGACGATGATGAATAGATTGTCTTCATCTGTGTTGTGAATATGTATCGTATTATGTTGTAGTAAACTATTGATCTGTCTGTTTCTTGGATTTGTATAGATGTATTAGGTTAACGCATATATCTAAAGGAGAACCTGACTAGCTGATAAAACAATCGCGAAGTCGAGCGTTCTACGTGTCACAGCATTGGAAAAGATCCGTATACAAAGAGGAGTCGTACAGTATCCGAACTGTCTAATTTTTATTTTGGTCGACCCTTACTCCTGCACGTCGACCAAAATTCTATCTCAGACTCTTTTTGTTGTCACCATTTCGGAAACATTACATTCCAGGGTCTATTCTTCAGATTTTCTCATGATCAATTATTAATTGATCCCTACTTTCACTGTACTAGAGAAAGCTCACAAATGAGCAAAAGTGGCACTGATTAATCACAAATTTCCTCTTCAATATGACCGACTTGTCTGCCTAACAACAATTCTAACCAATGTCTAACCAAGGTCCTTTGCAGATCAAATGAAGTACAATAAAAAAAATCAAATTTCGAGATGAAACACTTCTGTTCTATTAGATTATCTACGATATAATAATGATTTTTGAAGATGAAATTTCTTGCGAAGTTATTTCCCTGTGAATGGGTTCACTAGATGTAGCATTTTAAAAAGAGAAGAGTATGAATTGTCGCGAAATTTTAACGCTTCCACAGACAATGCCAGAAATGAACTGAGAAAACAGATGAAACAGTAGAAATATATTTCAGTAGGAAGATCCTAAGGAAAGTACCTTCATTCATAAACCCAGCCGCATCCAGACGGAATCTTGGTGAAGAATTTTTGGTTCAATTTGTCATTTGTGCTATCTTTGTTCGGTTTCTTTATGACCTAGCTTTGGCAGAAACCAGGATTCCTTCTATTTTTACGTATTCTATAGCTTCAGTACTTCCAACAGTATCTTCGAAATACGTTGTAACTTTGAACCTAGCGCTAGGTTTGGCAGTATCAAGCTCACAGTACATTCTGTGAACTATTTTCAGCAGAAATCCACTGGATTCTATTGACTTTCTGAATTTCGTGGAATCTAGTCGATCGTTTACTCGTTGAAGCAAACTTACTGATGTGCCCACTATAATCAAAATCGCGAGAGCATCCGAAATGCTCTCAATCTCGTAGACTCGCGTCTATTTCACTGACAGTAAACCTTGATAGACTAAGGAGTACCAAACATCTGTGGCCAAAGATGAAGACCATCCCGTAAATCTAGAATTCCTAACTGCACCTGGATGAAAATATCTCAGAAGTGTTTTTTTGATTTTCCGCAGCACCTTCAACGTGTATTTCTAGTAATCATACTGCTAGAATTCCTAATAGAATGCGTGCAAAGTAACCTCGAGTAGTTTCAAAAATTCAATAAGCCCTTACTTCGAGTTAGAAGTTCCCTAACAAGAAATGGCACTATGCCGTCGTGGCGTAGAACACAGCCGGGGGATATGCAATGAGAATAGGATTCTGCTTTGAATAGATCCCAGATAAATCGCAAATTTATTGAGCAAAAGAAATGACAGTAATATGTTCTAAAACCTTCGATCTCCATGAAAGTGATTGACACTCCTATTTTTAACTATTTCATGATTATTCTAACCACTTACCAACTACACAACAACGAATCAATTATCTGTGCCATGAAATAGATGTGAATTTTCTCAGAAATTAATGCACAGCCATGTGAAGGTACAAAAAAATATTTGGTTCGAATTTCATTGAACATCAAATGCGAATGATATTTGAATGTATTCTTTTGAATATTTTTTGATGACTTTCAATACAATCTCTTCATGATCAATATTCTATAGCGTTAGAAACTTCAGGAGAAATAGGCAGAAGGCTGTAAAAGTGCTGTTTGCAGCACCACTGGGAACATTAGCATATGTAGGATGTTAAAAAAGCCGCTTTTGATAATTTCATAGCTAGAATATTTTGAGATACTTTTAATTCCACTTAAGTATTGCGTATTGCACGTTAAATTTGACATGATGCGTGGATAATCAAGATATTCGTCAGGAATATTCGTGATACTGTAGATATGCACTAATTCAAGTCTGTACCATGTCACCTATGATGAGTGGTGAACAGAAAAGGCTGTCGATATGGGAGCATGAGCTGTTCCACCATGCGGCAAGACCTGCTTATCGAACTATTTTCACTCGTTCTATGAATAACATTGCAATCTACTGAGTAGAACTTGCAAAAAACTAGATGAGCAACAAATGAAGTAATATTACTTTCCTGAATTTACTTCACTACATGTGTAATATATGAAAAACTCAAATATGTAACATCTAGGGCATTGCAACGAAGAACATCAAAAAGCCAGCTAATTTATTCGAATATAATATGTGGTATTTCACCCATTGTATAAATCATTTATTAAAGAGTAGCATCATGATTTATGAATCCATATGAGTTCTTTGAATCCCTTTTGAAATTGTTCGTATCCTCGATCAATGAACTGCAACTCTTATAATCTTATTGAGCATGCATTACAACGGATTAATATCTATTGCACAATAACTAAGTTTGAAAAAGGCTAGAATCTAGCTGTCATTTGTATTAAGAAAATTTCAATTACATGCGAATCTGTATGACTTGTGAACGAAAAGTGCAAAAAGCTCTCTTTTCGGGTAGGAATTCAATTTCGACATGTTTTTTTGCTTATTGCAGTATATAGAACTCAGTCGCTCATTATTCTATAATTTTTAAGGAATATGAAATTCAAGTATGAGATTGCTATATATTGAAATTTCATGATGATTGACACGGTATTGATCAAGACTATATTTGTTTATTTCAGAATACAAGCTACAACTTCATGTGTTTTGAAATCAAAGCTAGCG
>JAAUYH010129141.1_pt1 | contig 21113 bp, 14 predicted proteins | sample 7278061 | NCBI WGS metagenome assembly JAAUYH01 (sample SAMN14350203, study PRJNA611818) | marine sediment metagenome | isolation source: surface marine sediment (0.6m) | place: French Polynesia: Moorea | collected 2018-08 | reverse complement strand
CCTATTCCCTATTCCCTATTCCCTATTCCCTATTCCCTATTCCCTATTCCCTATTCCCTATTCCCTATTCCCTATCCCTATATCCTATTACTATTCCCTATTCCCTATTCCCTATTCCCCTATTCCCTATGTCTAATTTGTTTTAACGAAACAGAGACTGATAACGGAGTAAGTTGTTACTTGTGGATAAATTTCCTATTTCTGAAGTAGGAATAGTTTTCCATTTCTAGAAAAGAATTAGAGTTAGAAAGTCTTGAGTCGCTTGTGTATTGGTGCCGCAACCTTTTTTAATGGTTTATAACCTAATTAGAATTGCTGGACTGGTACCTACGACTCTTACTTATCTCCCAAGTTTGTGCCCAACGTTAACAGAGTAGTAGGAGAACCTGACTCCGGTGTGTCATTCTATTCCATTTTCTACGCAAAGCATTCACCACTCAGCTATGTCCAAGTGTCTCTTGAGGTAAATTCGATTTCTTCGGGCTCGTTTACATCAATACTTCAGCTTGCTCGTTGAAGTATTGTCCACAGAAGTCCTATTAACAGCTAGCCATTAATGAGTCTATTGTAGTGTTATACAATGGGGTACTGTACCTAACAAAAGGTGTGAAGTAACTTGGTGGGCATCCAGAACAATGTAGTTAATTATACGCATGCCTGAGGGCATAACATTTATCATGGCATGATTCAAAAATGCAAATGCAACACAAAAGATCGAATGAAGTAATGAAGCAATTTGTGAAAACAAGGAATTCCAAAAAAATGACTACGGTCCTGGTAATAAATTTAGTGGTGATCGATATAGTTAGTCTAATTCATTGGTTTAAATAAACATGATTCGAAAGTATTTTGGAAATGATCGGATGGAGAAATCGAAACGGCAAGCAGATTACAGTAACAGCACAAGGCACTGTTGCATCGCATCGCTTCACGTTTCATGGCGCATTCCTACTGTAACAACGCGGCATTGTGCGTTACGGATCATGCCGCGGTCGAAACTATGCTCGCCCTCACGTAAATGAATTCCTCAATGCGCACTGCCCTACTGTCCTCCATACGTACCATCTTTCTTCTTTGCGTTCAGGTGTGCGTGTGTGTGGTGAAGTGTACAATAGTGCGGTGCGGTGCAATGAGATGGCTGAGCATGCCTCAGCATAGCATAGAGCAATCTGGCTAACTTTCTGGCTGTCTTCTTCGTAACTCTGCTCCTCTACCCTACCACTCGCTCACTCACTCACTCACTCACTCACTCGCTCGCTCGCTCGCTCGCTCGTTCACACACACGCACCCACTCCAACTCGCCCTTCTCCATTGAACAAGGGGAAGAAGAGGAAGCGGGAAAAGAATAGAAACTGAAACAGGTTAGATCAAATGGATACTTACATTTTTACGATTGCGTCAACACGCCCGAACTGCGCGGCGTCTGTTACTCGTGTGGATTATTGCTCGCTCTTTCGTTTCTCTAAGGTTTGCCAACGGGTCGACAGGCATGTGCTGCACACCCACGTAACCTTTCAGCACCTCCTCAAAATGTCTCTCCAACTCTCTGTCTTACTGTGGGCCTACCGTCTGGTTCCACTTCTGCTTCCGACGGTTCTCGTTTCCCCAAACTGCTTGCTGCTGTAGGCGTAGTTAGCGGCATACTCACGACCAACGCTCCTGTCATCGACATATTCCGAGCACTCATTAGTGGTAATTGTAGTCCTCCGCCTGCGGTAGAAGGTGACGGCAATAGTCCTTTCGGCGTAGCGAGCGGGTCAAACACCGACAATTGTGGGAAGCGGCCCGACAATGGTGACAACGCTGGTCCATTCGATGGTAGTGCCGAATTTAGCACCGAGCAACGTGAAACGTTCGTCGGCGGAATTACGAGTCGAAGTTCTCGTCTGAAACGTCCTTTAACTTGAGCCGGTTTCTCGTCCGCTCCCGCTGTAGCACTCACCATACCACTAGTTGCGGGAGGAGACGTATTCGGGGTAGTGCGAGGCCGTGCAGCTTTTGAAGGTAGTCCACCTGTACTCGACACTGGCGGTGGTGGTCCTGCTCGAGTACCAATCGAGGTGACAGGTGCGGCAACGACAGGATGCACGGAATGCGGATGTATCAGATGTTTTGGTACGGGCGGCCCGCTCACAGACGCTGGTTGTGATGTCGGTGAAGGATTATTCGTACCTACTCCATTAACAGGTACACCTGACGTAGTGGTTGGAACCGTTGCTGGAGTCCCCCACGGAGAGGTGAAAGCTGCCGAGGTTGGTGGTGGTCCAGACTGAGGATGCAGACCAGCAGTGTGCGGTGGTAGCATCGAATTCTGAAGATGTGGACGTTGCTCAACAATAATTCCAGGAGGAATGGATGCTGGCGGCATCACAGGATGTGTGGTGTGGCGTTGTTGTTGTTGAAGATTTCCGATTTGTTGCTGATGGTGACCACGCTGTTGTAAGGCACGGTCCGCAGATGAGCCAGGATGGCTCACAGTGTTATTAGCGCCCATATCTTCGTCATCGTCCTCGTCATCTTCCGTGGGCGCGTTATTCGTTGTTGCGGGTTGCGGCGGAACACCTTGCATAGAATTCCCAGCCACTGCGGCCGCCGCCGCTGCAGCCGCGGCGGCAGCGCGAAAGTTGGCAGGCATAGCATCATGAGCGGGAGCGCGATTAACAGTAGCTAGTGAATGGCATGCCTTTGCGGCAGACACTGCAACCGGCATGCGAGTCCCACCATTCAGAGACTGACGCACAGGTACGACGGGAGAATTGAAAGAACGATTGTCACGACTCTCAACAAGACCTTCGAAACCGGCGAGTCGTTCTAGAGCGCCGCGCAAATCGGACGAGCAATAATCGAAAAGGCGACGCTCACCGCCGTTGTTAGCGAAAATGATCACAGCGATCTCGGCGTCGCATAGCACGCTTAGTTCCATTGCTTTTTTAAGGAGCCCATTACGCCGTTTCGTGAAAGTGACTTGTCGGTTTCGTTCGTCAGCGATGCGCGCGATTTGGATCTTTTTTCTGCCCATTTCGTTACTTGTAAGCGATGAAACGAAGAGGAATGCGTGGTGCAGGGGAAGATGAGGTGAAGAAAGTAGTGCAGTAGTTCAACAATGATGACGTGAGTGAAGTGCGTGAGTGTGGCGATGGTGCGTGCTTGGTTGTGAGATGGGGAGTTGGAAACGAGGCGAGTCGTTGGTTAAGAGAGGGAGACGAATGTTAGCTGAAATGCAGTCCGGTTCCGTGACAATGGCTGCGTATCCGCGAAGTTGGCTGCCTGCAGCGGTGGCGGCGCCTGTGCTTTCCGTAGTTCGCCGTCCAAGCAGGGATGGTCGCTCGGGGTAGTGAGTGCGTGTGTTTACGAGCTGCGAAGCTGCCGCTGCACAATTCGCTTACATACTCTATTTTTAGCCGCTTTTCGCTGTAATTAATGCGCCCTATTTTTCTTTTATTTTTTCCCTCCGACACTCCTCCACCGCTTATTGGCCCTCTCGCTTGATCCACCTTCGTAGAATTTTCCCGCCGGCGTTCAACCTCTCGACCTCAAACCTCATCACCTCAACTCCACTTATTGCTGTTCGTGTCGCCCTGAACCTTTACGATGTTGCCTATCCTGCGCACCGCTCGTGTTACTGTGCCACGTGCACTTCATGCTCGTGCTCTGTCCTCTGGCAAGGATCTGCGTTTCTCGACCGAATGTCGCGACTTGATGGGCAAAGGCGTCAACTCTCTTGCTGACGCAGTTGAGGTCACACTTGGTCCTAAAGGTCGCAATGTAGTGATTGAGAAGAGTTATGGTGCTCCCCAGATCACCAAGGATGGTGTTACCGTGGCTAAGAACATCGAGTTCAAGGATAAGCACATGAACCTTGGTGCTCAACTTGTTCGCTCTGTCGCTAATGACACCAACAATATTGCTGGTGATGGAACCACTACAGCCACTGTTCTAACGCGTGCCATCTACTCTGAAGGCATCAAGGCTGTTGCTGCCGGGATGAATCCCATGGACCTCAAGCGTGGTATAGATATGGCCGTCGCCAAAGTGCTCGATTCTCTCAAGGGAATGACACAACCCATTTCGTCGAAAGAAGAAATCAGTTCGGTAAGTTATAATCATCTTCCTTCTGACGATGCGTTTGTAGAACTCGAGATGACGAAACGCTCTCGCTTGTGCGAGTGACTTAGACATTCACCAACATCTCCCGTTTTGGGTCGATGGAATGTTATTGATGACTCGTTTGTGTCATAGTTACACCGATCGATTCTGCAGACTGTCGTGAAAGTCGATTTTCAAATACTCAGCAACGATAATTACTAACACAGTGCCATGTTGAATTTCATTTTGAATAGGTTGCTACAATTTCTGCAAATGGCGACAAAAATGTAGGCAGTCTCATCGCCGATGCCATGGAGAAAGTCGGTCGTGAAGGGACAATTACCGTCGCCGACGGAAAGACCGTGGCGGACGAGCTCGAAATCGTTGAAGGTATGAAGTTCGACCGTGGATATGTGTCGCCCTATTTCATCACCGATGCCAAGTCACAGAAGGTCGAGTTTGAAGACTGCTTTATTCTCGCGGTCGAAAAGAAGGTATCTACTGTTGCTTCTATTCTCCCGATTCTTGAAGCAGTCATGAAGAGCCAGAGGCCCCTTCTAATCGTGGCGGAAGATGTTGAGAGCGAAGCCTTGGCGACCCTTGTGGTGAACAAGCTTCGACTTGGAATCAAGGTGTGCGCTGTCAAGGCCCCTGGATTTGGAGATCGCCGCAAGGCCAACCTCGAGGATATTTCGGTGCTCACTGGTGCCACCATGGTTGCTAGTGACCTTGACATGAAGCTCGAAGATGTCACATTGGATATGCTTGGTACGGCGAAGAAGGTCACGGTGACGAAGGATGACACTATCATGCTTGACGGTGGTGGTGCTCGTCAGAATATCGCGGACCGATGTGACATGTTGCGAGATGCGATTGAGAATGCGGTTTCGGAATATGACAAGGAGAAGATTCACGAGCGACTTGCCAAGCTGAGCGGAGGTGTCGCAGTGATTAAGGTCGGAGGTGTGTCGGAAGTTGAAGTTTCAGAAAGAAAAGATCGATTTACGGACGCACTCAACGCCACAAGAGCCGCCGTCGAGGAGGGTATTGTACCAGGAGGTGGCACCGCATTGTTGCTCGCCAGCCGAGACGCGTTGTCAGGATTGAAGGGAGACAACTTTGACCAAGATGTTGGAATCGATATCGTGCGAAAGGCACTGAGAGTACCATGCTTGGCCATTGCACGTAACGCAGGAGTTGAGGGAAGTGTTGTAGTGGAGAAATTGTTGAGTCACACAGGAGAGGATGCATTGGGATATGATGCACAGAAGGGCACCTACACCGATCTTGTGAAGGCTGGCATCATTGATCCGACGAAGGTGCAACGAACAGCATTGGAGCAGGCGGCAAGCATCGCTAGCTTGATGACCACAACGGAATGCATGGTAGTGGATAATCCATCGGACGCCAAGGTTGATGCTGCGGCAATGGCTGGTGCGATGGGTGGTATGGGAGGCATGGGTGGAATGATGTAAAACGCAACAACACCTAGACGAGAAGAGAAACAAGCAAACGAAGCGAGGGTGATGGGCGACTAGAGCGGGAAAGGGATGGGAATTGAAAGAAACAAGTCGAAGATTAGGCAGACGTTAGGTATAGAAGGGCTATAAATCGTAAAGACGCTCTCCTTGCTAAAACATCAAAACTGCGACTGCGTTGGGAAAATGTTTATTGGTCGACCATACCATAAACAGCCTTTCTACGTTTCATAGTATCGTCGTTACCGCTTGGGACGACTTCGATAAACGCAGAAATAGCAGCAAAAGAAGCGCATGCACCGCAGCTGGTCGCAAGGGATCCGTTCCGAACGCCGACTAGAGCACCGGCGGCGCACCCGGCAACTGCGCCATTCCAAGGATCGTCGACATTGTCGCGTGCGCTGCGCACAATTGGTTCGGTTGCAGTGTACATAGCGCCGACGGTAGCGAACATCGCCGTTGTGGTGGTGATGAGACGTAGTGGAGGATTGGCCACCACGCGGCCAGCGGCGACCGCTTGAGCGTGTGACAGACCGGAAAGGTAGGCGCGTGCAGATCCTACGAATAATCCGATGCCAAGGCCGGGCACCAGTCCATTCATGGCATTCGTAATGAGCCCATCGTCGGCCCCCATGTTAAGTCGGCGATGGTATAGTTCTGGTGAGGAAGTGGTGTAGCTGTTGAGATGAGGGCGGATTGGGAACTGGTCAAGCATTTTGGAAATAGTGGGTTACCAGTTTAAAAAATTCGGAGAGTAATCAGGAATACAGCTTGAAGTGAATAGTGCTGGATTCCGTATGTCGTATAACACGGAGGACTGTATACAGTTCTGGCACTATACGGCATACGGTACCCAGGATCTGCCTATTTTTGTGAAGGCAGTTGATGAGGAGGTGGACGGATGGGTGGGTGGGTGGGTGGTCCTTGGGCCCCATTTGAAAGTAAATTTGAATGTTCTGAAATTCAACTGCCGTTGCATGGGCCGTCGACGATGAGGAAGTGGGCGGTGTGTTAATTTGGGTAGGCGAGTTGGACAAATTTAGAAAAGTAGAACAAAGCTAAATTAGAGAAATGCAATTCAATCAGTGCCGCCAACACAATCATCACCACCGCATCACCACCTCCTCTAGAAGTAATGATTGTGATAGTACAGAAGAGTGAATTGGAACAACTATAATACTGCCATGGGTTGACCATGAAATAACGGTAGTTTTTCGGAAAGATACGAGCAGAATACGGAAGTCATCATCAGGGGCGACGACCAACCGACCTGTATGGCCACTCAGGACCCGTGGTGTTCTTTCGATCTGGGTCGGCTGCTCTCTAAAAAACTTTCGAAATAATCTATCTAAATGGTTGCTAGCAATCAGCAATTCGGGTCGCGCATCTAACTAGTCGAAAGTCGTCATCGAAATGAAACGCACTTGATTCGAGTTTTTGCCCGCATGTAGCACTTTGAAATAACGTAGTAAACTGCTCATTTCCGTCATGCCCTGCTCTACCAAGCAGCAATAGAATACTGTAGGGAATAGATAATTGGCATCATAAACTTGTTCTTCTACTAGAATATTTACAATTATTTTCTTTGAATAACTACAAAACGTTATTTCTTTTACCATCTTTACGTTATTCTACTTTAATTTATTTGGATACTGTACTGTCCATTTTAAATGACAAAATATTTCAATAGAACAGTCTTTACAATTATTAGGCGTGATTTAAAGGCACGAAGCGACCCTAACTATGCATCTATCGTCGAATGAAGACTAAAACTCAAACTATTAATTGCATTCGATCTTGTTCTGGTTCATCTTCTTTTGCAGTTTATCAATCAAACCAAACATTGCAATCTTACTCAACAACAGTCAACCACAATTATGTCAGCTTGTTATGGTGTTTTCAACAATTATCAGCATGAACATGAAAGACACATCTAAATCGCTCAAGTAGATGAGGTTCTTTGATGACTTTCAGATAGCAAAGTTATAGGCCTGCAGTACTATTGAGATGTCGACGCACTCTATTTGGAAAATCATCACCGCAATCTGTATCCCATAACAATTTGTCTTCGTAATCTAGCAATGCTTCATACTCATCTTCTCGAAATCGAACGCTTTTGTAGCATTTTGAATACTCCCTTGCTTGGTGATGAATAAAAACGGAAGGCAAGTAGCCCACATTTAATCCTGCCTCTCTTGCATCCAAGAAAAATGTCAGATGTTCATTGACTTTCAGCTCGTTTCTCCATCCAAATTCTTGTAAGATATCTGTTCTAGCTATCAGTGCATTATGAAGCACATCCACTTTGATAGGAACTTTCATTCCTGATACGCCCGGTCCCAGGTTTTCATTCCACACACACAATCGCACTCTTCTGTTTTTAAATTCGGAAACAAGTGCAACATATCGAGGAATAAATATAGACTGAGCTTCCATTTCATAAATTCCTGGTAGATTGTAAACTCGGAATCCAACAATATCAAATCTTCCTTTCTTAAGTCCTGAAATAGCTTTCTTCAGGTCTGTTTGAAAATCAAATACATGATCGTCATCCAATAGCACAAAGTATTCAGTTTTCGTCATGCTCACCATCAAGTTTCGCCCATAGGAAATACCTGCGTCATGCTGAAGTCTAACTTCTTCGATATTATCGTCGTTTTTAATGAAATCAATCCCAGAAATATGTAGCGGCCCATCGTTAGCTATGAGCAATCGTACATAGGGATATGTTGTTCGAATGGATCGCAGAAGATTTAAAAGTTGCTTGGTTATCGAAGTATCACAAACATATGTCTTAATTCCTATTGTCACCAAATCTTCAATTGGCCGGTTCATAAGATCTAAGTTCCACTGGCTGTCAACTTTCTGCCAACGAGCTACACTAACTAATTCTTTGCTTACAGAACTCAATTTGGTGTCCGACACCGAGAGATTGTAGTGCTGCAATTGTAACAAATTTCTTTTTTCTTCCATGCTGTCAAAGACACAGTCGGAAAATTTTTTCTTGTTATAGCTGTTCCTCACCATGTTCCTCGCATTTTCTCGAATAGAATCAAAACTTTTGAATACGTTAGAGACATTCACTAGCTTTTCAGCAAGCCATTTTTCTGGATGGTTCAAACTGTCTAAACGCGGTAACAGAACTCCTGTTTCTGAATTTAAAATTTCAGCTTGTCCACCAACATCCGTACTCATGACTAATAGGCCAGATGCCATGGCTTCATAAATTACAAGCGCGATACCTTCATTTCTTGAAGGTAAAAGCAGTATATCAGAAGCTGCATAAATTGAACGAAGCCTTTTTTCGTCATTAGTGGGTTGTTCTATTATCACTTGGAGAGCCGAGTCACCGATTTTTTCCTTCGCGTTAATCAATTCCTTTTCCAATGGTCCAGAACCTACTATCAAAAACGAAAATTTTTTAGATGCTTCTTTGTTTGAGGCAATAATTTTTAAAGACTTCGAAAGCACATCGACACCCTTGTCTCGCACTAACCTGCCAATGAACAAGAACACTATTTTATCGCTTTCGATTCCATACTGAGATCTTACATTTTCTCGGATTAGATCTCTATTTTCAATGTCATCACTTTCCTCTATTTCTGTGCCGATGTAACAAGTCTGCACCTTATCCGGATTTACCCCCCCTGGTGTGGAATCTATCCATTTTTTCATGTTGCTTGAAACATTGTCTGATGCCGTAAAGTGAAGGTGAATATATTTCGTGAAGTACGTACCGAATCTTGGGAGACCCCCTGTACCAAATCCGTACTTTGGTTCCCAGTCCCAATGAATCATGTGATTATAATCGACTACCAAGGATCCTGGAGAAACAGTTTTGATAAATTCTAGATGTTCGTAAGTTGTTGCACTATTCGCGACGAATATGTAGTCTGGCTTCCTCGATTCCAAGAAGTAACGGAGTAGTTTCGCGAAATAATCATATGGGCTTATTTGAACTATATCAAATACATGAGGAGTTATTGTTCTAGCTCTATTCATCCATTCATTTTTCGCATACACTTCTCCAAAGTCATCCACAGCCCAAAATGGCATCGTTAACATTATTGATACTTCCCAATCCATGCTTACAGCATGCTTCGCCAAATCAAAAACACATTTCTCGCTCCCACCAACTTGAAGGAAAGGCACGAAAAACATTATAGATTTTTTATGTCCACTTGCACGTTGCAGTTCCCTCGCGTTGCCGATTTTTTTCGTGTCAACTACTTTCTCATTGTCAACTTCATCCAAAAAATCTTGGAAACGTTCATTATGTACTCTTCTTGATGACCACCGAAAATAGGATTCATCCGAAAACATGTATGACTTGCCTAAATTTCTGCTTTCCGCTAATTTCCAAATTTCCCTGTCATTTGTGGAGATTGATAGTTTAGAGTCGGTAAAATTTTTTTCAAGATAATACAGGGGCTCTCTCATCAACCTAGAGTTTCGCAATAATTTAAAAAACGTCAAACTATTTTCAATCCTTGAGCCTGAAGGAATGCTAGAATTTGTATGAGTTGAAGAATTATCCATCACGAAATTCCTTAAATTGATAAGTAAAGGTAACAAATGGATTCTACTATTAGATATAAAGATGTGCTCGCTGAACGATGTTCCTGTGCTTTTCTTTTTCGAAAACTGTCCCAACAATTTGACGGCTGCCAAATTTGGCCGCAGTTCAGCGTATAACCGAGCTGTTTCATGAGCTGTCGGATACAATATATTAGTGGATTCTAGTACTAAAATTGATGGAAAGCCAGTATGCGAATTGGATTCATTCTTGATTTGATTCAAATTAAATAAAATGCAGTCATGGAGGTTGTCATAGTCACATTTAGCCTCCCTTAAATTGTTGAATCCGTATTTCACCTCGGAAAGGTCTGAAGAAAGCTGATTGCTGTCTGGACAGCCATGCAAGATCGTTACTGAATTGAATCGTAGTGTTTGATTACGCATAGAATTTAACGAATTATGATAAGATTCGCTGCAACATGGATTCTCTGTATGGCACACGATAAATGCATCAGAAGTAGTTTTGGGAAGGGCATCAAGTTGATGCCGCTCTTCGTACCCTTGATAACGTATTCTCAGTCTATTCGAGCTGAAATAAAAGATCAGTACAAGAAGAAAAATGTATTGCTTCCGAGAATGCTTCTTCAAATCTAATTTGAAGTTGGCTATGCTCCCTCTGAAACATTTTCGACCTCGTGAAAATAATTTTGATATCTTCTTCTGATTCCCCTTTGCGCCAAGTACCGCCATAGTTTTGGGTTCAGATAAAGCTAATAGAATAATCTATCATGGGCTAAAGCTTTGATAAAATAGAATCAAAGGGTAGTCAGCAATGTAGCTGATTTTTCTGACGCTTTTTACTTATTTTGGGCCCAGTCAATATATAGCGTAATGCAATAAGATATGCCCAATATGGCCAATAATTTTTTCAGGATAAAGTAATGAATTGACAATGTTCTACAAGCTATTATCTTCGATAAAATAAGTGTTTCAATATGGACCTTATGATAAAAATTTCAAGTAAAGCGCTCGACAGCTTTCTTTGAATGACAAAATAATTTAATTAAGAATTTTTGACAACAGAACAGTTCTGTTTTGATTTTAGACGAACATTTGGAACTCAAAATAGTCTGCATGAATTTGTAGCACGATTATTACTATCTTCTACGATATACTGTGTAGAATCCCTTTCGTTGATTGGAAAGTAAGTGTTCTTAACATTTCAGAATATTTTAATAATGAAAGTCCAATGAAAAAGTGTTTTACCTATTGAAACTTCCATATCACAAATACGAAGGTGAGATACATGTTTTTTTCTTCAGAAAATCTTTGCGTATTTCAGGAACTCTGAAAAGAACCCTACAAGATATATTAATATTTATTGACGACTGAAAAATAGTAATCACATCTATTTCATAAAAACAGCACCTCGAAATAGTACCCAATGATAGATCATGTACAGGAACATGAGCCTATGAGACTTCAAAGAAAGCAAAATAAAAGTAAGATGTTCCAACGAAGTTAACTAAGCTATGCCATCAGGGATAAATATGACATTCATTTTGTTGCAAGTCGAATTGATGTGGACATTCAAGATTTTCGTAGAACAAATCAAAGGCAAGCTATATATTTGATGTTAAGAGAGATACAGTTTCTAATACTAAATTCAAAATTTCATGATGCAGAATCTAGAAAATGAGTAGGGAATAAATAAAGCACACATAGTTTTATTGCTTGCACTAGATGCATTTTGCAGTTATAGCGATTGAGCTACGAGACAGCTATTTGTCAATGAGGATCTTAATATTGAAATAATGGGGCATATGATGCTCATTATATATCAGAAAAATTACTTGGACTGGTTGATTTGTCAAAATTTTCATTACAGAGCTTACTACACCTCATTGTAATTCGTACCTAAGATATTTCAGGTATTTATAACGTAAACTCTAATGAACTACAAAATTATAACCGTAAATCTTAGAGCAAAGCAGCTCGAACCACAAAAAAAGTGAAGCAAATTGAAATCAAAATGAAAAAGAGGCTTTCTGTATCGCGTAAGTTGTTCCTATGGAGGTCTTTCTCGATTGCGAGCACTGGCATTTTCATCATCTACATAAGTCTTAGAGATTCCGGAGGGCAATCGTCTTCAAAAGGCATTTCTACTATTAGAACACCGCCAGTTCCCACATTTAAGCTTCGATGGGACCTTGGACATATTCTTGAGAAGGAAGGAATGACTTCGGGAGTGGAACTTGGGGTTCAACGAGGAATATTTTCAGCAGAAATATTGGATCGTTGGCCGAGTTGTAAGAGATACGTTCTGGTTGATTTGTGGACAGAACCAAATGCATTCAAGCCGGAAGTCGATCAACGTCTTTCGAACTACACGAACCGCGTGAACATTGAGCCATGCCAAGACTTCACAACTACTTGTGCTAAGAAATATGCAGGTCAGCAATTCGATTACATATACGTAGATGCTCGTCACGACTACAAAGGAGTATTAGAAGATCTCGAAGCATGGTGGGATTTGCTCCGTCCAGGTGGTATTTTTGCCGGACATGACTACATGTCGGCAGCGGATGTTCCTCCAGAGATTACGGACGATTGGAGTGTCAATTATGATGGAACTATCGACCCTCTTGGCCGAGCTGTTAAAGGAGCGGTGGACGAATTTGCCAACAAGCATTCTGTACAACTAACCGTTGGATATCATGAACCGCTTTGGAGTACTTGGGCGATGAGAAAACCTTTGTGAACAAGTCTATCTGAATACACATCTAAGTAGACCGGAATTAAAACAAACAAACAAACAAAAGCGAAGCTAAAGGCATGAAAATTCAGTAGAAGAAAATCGAATTTGGAAGTGTTCTGTTTCGAGCTTTCGATATTAAAATGATTTCAATTTCAAAAAATTGTGAGAAGTGGCATTCGATGGACGAAATAGTAGTCGGAAACCAACCTAAATTTAATAGTTGTACTGTACCGTTTGTACAGTACAGCTCGTAACTCAATAAAGTCATGCAGAGGTTGTTCTGATCGGGGATGCTGCTGCGTACCGTACTGTACAGTAGGGTATCCATACTGTTCTTGTACTGTACTGACCTGCACTGTAGCACCTATTGCTGTAGATCATTCGGCAGTGGAACTGGAATCGACTGTAAGACGAATAATAATTTCCAAACCTCAAACACTGTAAAGTGAAAGATGTGGTGGAATATAGATATTAATTATTCCGCATTGAGATATATGAGAATGGAGGAAACCTACAAAGGTGAAACGTTGCCACGTGTCACTAATGTGCGCAGCCACAGCCAGTTCTGTCTCCCGGCCTTTCCCTCGCGCGCGAACTTTCGACGGCGTCTACGGAACGCCTGCGTCACGAACACCAACTAGGCGGCGGGTGCGCGCGCGCGTCGCTTTGCGTGCGCTTACCGCGCAGGATGGCACCGAACGTGACGCCACACGATGCGGAAATCGAGATGGCCGAGTTGGAAATGGAGGAGCACCGCATCCTACGCGAGCTGAAGGAGATGGATGAGAAGGTCAACGATTCGACGCTGCAAAAAAAGCGCCATTCGTCCCGCGATGAACCCAAGCACGCCCTCAATTCTTTGCTCGCCGAGTGTGAGAGCGAAGTGCGAGAGGCGAAGGGTTACATCTCGAGCACCGGCCCGCCACTTCGGATTGCGCGTTGTAAACGGGGCGAAGGCGTACCCGGACATGCGACCTATCTCTCTCGACCCAAAGGAACCGGCGTTGACTTCACGGTTCCCGTCACGATAAAAGAGTACTTCGATGTCGTCAAGCACCCCATCTTCTTGAACGGCATTCGTGACAAATGTGCGGCCAACAAGTACAACTCCCCCGAAGAATACGTTGCCGATATGAAGCAATTATCGAAAAATACCGCCGCGTTTAACAAAGGTCCCGAATTGGCGTGGGTTGTGCAACATGCTAAGCTATTGTTGGAGTGTGCGGAAGAAGCAGTTCGTCGACGAAACCGGCAATTCAACGAAATTATGAGCGCGCTTGGTGCAAGTGGTGGCGGCGGGAGTCGTCGTGTAGCTGGGAAACGCAAGCGTAGCAGTAGTGATGCGAATGGATCCACATCCCATCCCGGTATAGGCACCGTGATTCAAGTGTATTGGGACCATGACCGCAAGTGGTACCAAGGCGTCATCAGGGACAAGAGTGGGTCGGAAGTGCAGATCCTCTACGACAACGATTCGAACCCGGAGTGGTTAGACCTCAATGGCGAGGCGAAATGGCGCCTACCTACTGTTCGCTCCAAACGCATCGAAAATGCAAGCAAGCGAAAGAAGGGAAGTTCAACACCGAGTGTTCCGACGTCACGTGGTGCATCAACCATCTCCATACCACCGAACATTGCAACAAAAGATGACCTGGCTAACCTTCGTGAAGACTTGTTGGCCGCCGTTGACGATTCCAAGCAAGTTATGTTGAACACGCTGCAAGCCAGCACAGTATCTATTGAGAACAAGCTCAACCGATCTGATGCCCTACATCGCGTTCTCCTTGCCGTTTCCGATATGCAAGAGACCATGGAAGGACGCGTAGACGGGATCCAAAAGCTGTTGGATGATGTGACTATCTCCGTAGAAAAACTTGCTAGGCACGTGAAGGGTCTGGAAAGTGGGCCTCGGCCTAGATCATCGGCTCGAAATGAAGACGATTCTGAAGAGAGACGAAAGAATTTAGATGCACAACAAGAGCCGGAGAAGAGTGTGGGGACGGCGGAGGAAGCGAGAAAGGAACTTGATGACGCTGAGAAATCTTCGAGTGAGAAAGATAAATCTCCAATGGATGTGGGCCGTTTGGACAAAGAAAAGGGTGACATCGATGAGACGCCATCCGAGAAAAATTCAGCCGGATCTCCTTCACCTATGGATGAAACCGAGGAGAACGCGAAAGAAGTAAGGGATGGAGAGAGTAGAGAAGCTAAACCTCGTGAGACGGTGGATGAGCCAGCATTACCGAAGGATGGCGATACAATGAAAATTAGTGATCTGTCGAAGGAAGGTTCAGAACCGGAAAATAATGAGGAACCGAGAACAACTGCTGAAGAGACTGAAGAGATGGAGCAAAAATCTGCGGACGAAGCAAATGATTCTACTCTGAAGAAAGGCGACGATAGCAGTAAGGAAGGTGAATCAAAAGATGAGGTAGCAAGCAATGAGGATGCAGTCGAAGAAGTCGAAATTCATATGGAGGAAGAGGACAAGGACAAGTCGGAAGAAGCAGGTCAGTCTTCAAAAGCCGAATTGAAAGAAGAATTGCTGAAAGAAAAGGAAGTTGAAGTGGAGACTGGCGGTGTGAAGGAAAAAGATGTTAATGAGTCTACGGTACTTGAAGACAGGGAGAGGAGTGAAACAGATGAAGGCATGAAAAAGGAAATGGAAGAGATGAAAATGAATGGAATGAGAGGAGATTTAGCGAAGCAGGACAAGGAGACGAATGTCATGGAGAAGGAAACCGTTGGGGAAACGGAAGACACGAAGAGCAGTGTCGGGCAAACGTCAACAGTGACGAGGAAACGACCGAAAGCGGCCAAGGACGAGGATGGCGAGGACTCGATGTCGTCGAGTAGCGAAAGTTCATCAGAAAGCTCCAGCAGCAGTTCGGAAGATGAGGAAGATGAAGAGGAAAGAGAAGAAAAGAAGAAAAGTGGAGGTGTGATGGATATGGAAGTCGATTCATCATCATCGCAACCGCGCAAGTCACAAGACCGAGCCCCCAAGGGAAATGAAGATGATAAGTGAGACGATAACAGAAAAGTTATTGTTGCATGCACTTGTTGAATGAATGTACGTATAAAGACAGCGCTCCCATACTCGATAAAGGTTGTCGGTGTTGTTATTGTGATTGACTCTGAACAAGTTGGAGATGCTCGCACACTGTTTAAGTACTGTATGGGTGTTACAGTATAAAAAGGTTGCAGAAGCGAGCGTGCGTGCGAACGTACGAGCAAGAAAGCTAGTGGGCGAACGGGCACCAAGATGGAGGCATTCACTGTACGGATTGGTTGTTGGTTATGTGGAAGGCTGAATTACATCACAGTAAATCTGAGTGTAGTGAGAAGCACAACTCTTTTTCTTGAACGCCTTGATAAATTTGTTTGGAAACTGTAAGTTACTGTACATTACTGTATTTTACAGCTCAAAAAACAGTTTAGCAGAGACAAAAATAAATTGCTAACTAGTTTGAAAAGAAATACAAGTACTGTAGGGACCATACATCTGCACCGTGCACTATTGTTTTATCCTTTTGCAACTCACTTTAATTGCTGACATTTCGTTCTGACCTCATCAACTTTTCTAAACATGAAATTCACCGCTTTCAATAATGGCTCCATTTCACAAACCAACTTAATTCGTTCTTCCTCCGCGTCTGAATCCCGACCAAATATTAGGTCTGTCCAACTCTTCTTTTTGTCCTTGCACGAACCCAACTTGCGCGCCGCACACGCTGCATCTACTGCCGCACGCAGCGCATCGATTTGATGCTCCAACGCCTTGACACGAATCTCCAATTCCTCACACCCGCCACAATCTATTGGTAAATGCTCGTCTCGTACTTCGGGTCGAATGTGCGCACTAAACACAATACTTTCACCGCTTGCCAAATCCGACGCGGAAAACACTACCTCTTCGTCTTCGATTAACGCGTCGTCGTATTCCTCGCGGTCCGTACGTGACCTCGAACGAAACACTTCCACTTCGTCCAAGTCTACTGATGACATCTTAACTTCACTTAACACTGGACCAATAGAATGATGTTGGTGCAATGCGAGTGTGTACATGTTACAAGGTGAGCGTGAGCGACACGAGCGAGGTAAATCTAAATCAATGCTGTTTTCTCGTGCCAACATTGATTGTCGTTTGGCGAGACCAATGCGTGGTGATAATACTGGCGTGCTGTCGCGTGAACTTTTTCTCGAATGCATGATATGGTCTTTCGGTACTGGCCCTCGCGCGGATAACGATGACCCACGTGCACCACCAGCACCAGCACTGCCACCAACATCATGGAAATCTTTTTCAGCTCTTAGACTCATACTGCGCTCACCACTGAACCCACTCCCGCCACCTGCACGTTTCCCACCGCTGTTCATTGCGCACCTTGGCGCAAAAAGCGCGGGCGTGCGAGACGCCACTTTTTCCTATCTGAGATATGTGATACCCACATTAGATCAATGTTACCGCATTCTGCATGTGCCGTGTTTCGTTGAGTGTAATATTAGCGCAACTGTTCTGCATTGCAGTGCGCCCTAACATTACCAGTACGAGTACCAGTACAGGACACTGTTAATACTCTCGTTTATGCCCAGTGGCACTCGGAATATTCGCAGGTTAATCATTAGCACGTAAATCAGAAAAACTTAATAATCGGATTCACTATTTTGAGTATTAAAATTACTTGTACTGAAGACCTAGTAAATCGGTATTTTCGTTATTGTCTTATACCTTCGAAGGAATTTGTAGATGAAATTGAAATTTACAACATTCGGTTTCGAAAACAAAATAAATACTAGAACTTATGCTTTTGGATATTTATTGCGGTTGATTCAACCTTCTCAGATACTGGGTACAAGGAGGCTCAAGGAAAAAATGTATTCACTCATATGAAAAAATTACGCAGTTACATTTCGTTCCTGGATTGACATACGGCAAATTATCTACGCAATTACTCCTCTATTTCAAAGCAGTCGACTGGATTCGCTTTTTATGTTTCAAAACAATTGACCAATTTGGTTTTACACTATTCATCACTAAATCGCTCTTTCTATTGCTTCCTTAGCACTATTCTAGGTAGCCTCTCGGCAATATACGCCGAGAATTGGTGTTTCGACCAGCCCGTAGTGCTGCTTCTTCATGTGTGCAGCTTGTGGCCATTCCCTCCATCGACATCCATTGCACACGCCATGCATTTCATTATTGTTAGAAATTTGTCGTCAATACGCTGCGGTCCGTACTATTTGTACGCTTCCTTCGCCTCTTGGTTCAGCGGATCCGCATGCTATTGTAATGATTGTATCCCTGCGAGGAAGCCTAGATCCAGAATGTTAAATTCCGAACTGTTTGACGGCAGCGCCTCCATAGTGATGCGTGTTATCTTACTCCTGGAACCAGCTGCCAGAACTTCAGCGTTATCTGTAGCTACATGATTCGGGGGTGTTCTTATGTTGCATTTTAATATTCCATGGTGTTCGCCGAAAAAACCTTCCCATAATCTCGAGAATAAAATGCTGAAGAAGCATGTATTTGTATACCATGCGGTTCTCATTCCTTTGCTTAACTTCCAGCACACCCTACCAGCAATTATTAAAACTACTTTTTGCTCGAATAGTTTCAACGAAAGGCCAAAATTCAATTTTCCCATGAACCAGAATGTCGTTGTCCTTATGAAACCGAGGACATGTTATCCCTTTCGTCGTCGCTCGCGTTTTCCTTCCTTGTCGAATACACAACATTTCCTCTTTCGCTGATAGATATCGCTCTTTGTCTTTGAAAAGGAAGAACCAATTTCATCCAAGTGTATGTAGCGGTATGTATTATAGGACACCTGTCTACGTTCGTTTATAAAATTCAGACATCACTACTCAGTGAATTACCCCACCAGCAAATGTCACCACACCCCTAAATCAAGCCAAACTGCTCATGATGAACAATTCGACAAACTAGCAGCATTCCTGAGCGTCTTTTGTATTTGAAGCGGCGTTATCTTCAACTTATCGCCGATTGCGAGCGCATCAACCCAAAGGCGAATCCTTTTCCGCTTTCTGTTGCACAATGTTTGCACTAATACGTCTTAATTATCGCATTCCTTACGTTCGTGCCAGATTCGGCGTATAATTCGATTTGAAATGCCATGCTTTTGGCATTGTTTGGCCTACGTACCTCGCGGAAGCTTCATATTCACTGATAAAGCGAGGAATTCGTTGTAAAAAGCCAAACAACGTTCGCTATTCAGTACGTTGCAGGTACGGGATTCTTCCATGGGAATTGCAGGAAGAGATGTGGAAAATGAAGTTGATGAAGAAGGTACCAACTGCCGTCTTTCAGAAATGCTGATTTTTGATGTACAGGGAGGTTGGCAAAATAATAAAATATTTTGAAACGACAATTGAGGTGAGAGGTGCTGTGTACTGAAAACCCCAATAATTTTATTTAAAATTCAAGTAAAACAGTTACATCTCAGTACTTCGTCGACATACCTCTATTCAATTTCACTAATGCTACTCTTGTAGGCATAGAACGTACTAACTTCGTGAAATAAGAGTCAGGTATAGACATCCACTACTCTTGTAGTACGTTGAAGAGATCAGAAGTAGATGTCGGAAACTTGGACCGATTAAGTAGCTACCGTTTCAGCATAGACCATGCATTTTCAATTGGATTCAAATCTGGAATTTGTGCAAGCCATTTCATGAGATTGATGCCTTCTGCATTCATGTATGCTTCAATAGATTTGGCCCGATGCGGACCACAATTGTCTTGTTGAAAAACAATATTAGAAACGCTTCCGTAATGCTCTTCCGCCAACGGGACAATTATTTCTTCTAGAATAGATTGATATTGTTACTTCTTAAGCGTACCTTCAATCAGAACTAAAGGTGTGCGTCCACGCGTAGAAAACGCTACCCATACGGAAATACCAACATACCCAGATTTGAAATTGGGAACCAGATTAAAAGTCTTGTAGCGCTCTCCTTGCATCCGCCAAACTCTTTTGATGGGTGCCTTTGGACGCACTGTCACAGAAGTTTCATCGCTAAATATGACAGTGTCCTATTGTGTTTCAGTCCACGATTCATGCACACGTGCCCACTTCATTCGTTTTTGCTTGTTCAAAGGCGATAAAAATGGTTTTGCAGCTACTACATAATTGTGCATCCTATTTTCATATAATATTCTTCTAGCGGTGCTCATACTTATTCTCTTGTCATGTTCTTGGTTAAACGCTTTAGTAATGCTACGTAATGACTTGAATTTATTCTTCCTGCCACATTTCAGTAACGCACGTACACTTCTAGGGGACAATATTTTTTTCCGACCGCATTTTTCAAGTTCATTGTTGCCATCCTTCTCTTTGCTTCGCCTTATTATGTTTGCTGCAGTAGACTGTGGCATACTGTAATGTTGCACAATTTCCTTTTGCTTCACACCAACAGCAGAAAAATCTAATATTGCAATTTTTGCTCTGTTGATACTACTTTGCGCCTTTCGGTCGACCCATGTCAAGTTGCGTTCTGGGATGCACTACTTTTGTGATAAATTTTTATTAAAATTTTCAATTCGCATAGATTGAATACCATCTAATTGATTGTCGAAGTTCGTCAATTAAAGGGTATTCTATTATTTTGGAACACTACCTGTACATTTTCTACAACCTCTACCCGCCTCTACTTCGAGTAATACTAATACTTGATAGAAAACTTCTGGATAGTCCATATTTGAAGTGTCAAAGCGTAAAAACCGAGGAAGGCGAAAATCTCGAACAAAATATGAAGGTAGTCAATTGTTTTGAAACAGCAGGCGCACTTTCTGAAAACCACAATCAAGTAAGAAATTCGAACATTTCAAGGTAAAAACATACAACTAGTGAATTTCATCACTTTTGATACACAATCTACAAAAAGTATTTGAAAATCAAGGCGTAGATTAGAAGTGTACCTTCTGTTAAAGCGAAATTGAGATTCTAATCTTCTTGGCTAATCTTACATGAATATATGAGCCTCAATTTATACACTTCGTTTCTGAATCTCAGAAATTTGTATGAGAATAAAATAAGATCGGTACTCTACCGAGAACGTCTTTAGTAGAGCGAAATATAGGGAATAGGGAATCCGCAGGCGCGGCCACTGTAAGGCTTACAGTGTAAGCAGTGTAATACCAATTATTAATAGCTTAAACATGCAGTAAAAATCATAAAAAAAAGATTAAAAAGAAAAGAAACTAAAAGAGAAGAATTAAAAGAAACTATAAGAAAAGGATTGAAAAAGGG
>JAAUYH010014376.1_pt1 | contig 21116 bp, 14 predicted proteins | sample 7278061 | NCBI WGS metagenome assembly JAAUYH01 (sample SAMN14350203, study PRJNA611818) | marine sediment metagenome | isolation source: surface marine sediment (0.6m) | place: French Polynesia: Moorea | collected 2018-08 | reverse complement strand
TTCAAACAGACCCTGCCGCCCCCGGGCCAGGACGGGTTGTTCGTGGTCGACGGCACCACGGGCAGGCCGTGGGGACTGGTGCCGGGAAGGCGCCGGTTCGACCCGAAGCCCGTGGTCTGGGAGGTCGGGCGCAGCGTCGTCAGTGCCATGCGCAAGGGCGCGTATCTGGCAGCCGCCGGGTCCGCACTGCGGGGACTGCGGGATGTTATGCAGAGCTGGCGGGAAGACTGCGCGGCGCTGCCGCCGCCTGCCGGCGAAGGTCAGTTCACGGTAACGTACGTCCTGGAGCGCCTGGTCATTGCTGGCGGCGTTTTGTCAGTGATCCAGCTGGTCAACGAACTGGTTCTGGCCGGGATCGATGCCCGCATTGCCTGCCTGTTCGAGGACCCGGCCGTGTACCGCTGGCAGCCGATGCTGACCCGGCCCATGGTGTTTCGCAACCCGCGGGACCTGGTCCGCTCCCTGCCACCCACCGATATCGCCGTAGCGACCCTCTGGAAAACCGCGCCCTGGGTGGCCCAACTCAAATCCGGCGGAAAAGCCGGCCGCACGGTGTATTTTCTGCAGGGTTATGAACCCTGGTTTTTTCCGGAGCGCATGGAACGCCGGCGGCAGCAGATCGTGAGTGAGTATGGACTGATGGATCACCACGTGGTGAAGACCGACTGGCTCGCCCGGAAGATGTCGGGGCACAATATCAACACCCGCAAAATCCCCCTGGGGCTCAATCTTGACGTGTTTTACCCCCGGCAAAAAACTGACCGGCGTCCACGGCTGGTTGCAATGGCTCGCCCGGACATGCCCAATTTCGGCTTCGACCTGTTGATCTCCGTATTGGGCCTCCTGCGCCAGCGTATTCCTGAGCTGGGCATCAGCCTGTTTGGCAGCCGCCACCTGCCAGACCCCGGATTCGCGTTCGACAACCACGGCATTGTCGAAGACCATGCCAGGCTGGCCAGGATTTACGGTGAAGCGGACGTTTTTGTGGATGCCGCCCGCTTCCAGGGATTTGGCCGCTGCGGGCTGGAGGCAATGGCCTGTGGCACCGCCTGTGTGCTGCGAGCCTCCGGTGGCGTCAGCGAATACGCCGTCGGTGATGTCAACGCGCTGGTGTACGACACCGACAACCCGGAGGTCGTTGCCGGGTTGGTCGAATCCCTGCTGGATAACCCGGACCAGCGGCAGGCGCTGGCGACCCGGGGGCTGGAAACAGCCCAGCAGCACTGCCACCAACTTGAGGCGGAAACCACGGCCGGGTTTTTCCGCTCGATTCTGGGCATCCAGGAGGAACCCGCTTGAGCACCGCCGTTGTTGTCATCAACTGGAACGGATTCAGCGACACCGTGGAGTGCGTTCAATCCATGCTGGACCAGACGATCTCGGACTACCGCGTTTTCCTCGTGGACAACGGCTCAGATGGCGACGACGCCGCGCGCCTGGCCGACCAATACGCCGGCGAACCCCGGGTCGAACTGGTTCGATTCGACAACAACGAAGGCTTTGCGCGGGGGGTGAACCGAGCCATCCGTGACTGCGTGGACCTGGATCAATTCCAGTGGGTTGCCCTGCTGAACAATGATGCGGTGGTCGAACGCGACTGGCTGGAGCAGCTTCAGGCTGCGGCCCATCGCCATAATTGTGACCTGATCGCCAGCCGCATGACCAACTACTACCAGCGCGACCTGCTGGACAACGCCGGTCATGAATTCCTCAATACCGGCGAAATCCTGCCCCGGGGCGCAGGCCAGCCGGCGGAGAATTTCCAACAGGACAGCGACGTCCTGGGCGCCTGCGGCGGCGGCTGCCTGATCTCCACCCGCCTGATTCGACAGATTGGCCTGTTCGACCCCTTTTTTGAGACGGGGTATGAGGACGCGGAATTCGGTTTGCGCGCCTTCCTGGCCGGCTACCGGATTGTCTACGCGGCGGATGCCGTCACCCACCACAAGATCAGCCAGTCCATCAACAAGATCCGCGACCGGGCCTATGCGGTGCGCCTGCAGGTGAACATTAACTACACCTATCTCAAACTGACCCCATGGCCGGTGCTGCTGACCAACGCTCCTTTCGTACTGCTCAAGACCTTTGCGGTACCCGCCGCCGCGCTGCTGTTTCTCCGCTGGACCTTGCTGTCCGTCCAGCTGTCCGCCTTGTGGAAAACCCTGGAGCAATTGCCATTCATCCTCAAACAGCGGCGTTTGAGCCAAGGGTTTCGGCGCCGCCCAAGCCTGCAGGTCATTAAAAGCCAACGCCTTTTTTTGCAGGTTTACCTGGATTACCTGCGGCGCTACCTGCTGGGCGGCGAGAAAACGGTGTTTGAGCGCTGACATGATCCAGCCACCGCCTGGCGGCCAATTGGCCCGCTCGTCCCTTTTAACCAAACACTAACCTGCCCTGCATTAAACTCTGAAAAAAACCGGAACTGGGTCACAGTTTTTGACTTCGGCTTCGGTACAGTATCGGATTTCAATAATTTCAATACTTCTCATCGGGGGTTTTTCACTATGGCCAGTTCGTCGGGACGACGGAAGTTTCTCGCGGCAGGAGGTGCCGCCTGCCTGACCGGAATGGGCGCATCGGGCGCTGCCAGCGCAAAAACGGTCACCAACCCGGTCACCAACCGCGTTAATCCGCGGCTGGAGCCCGCCCTGACCAAGGGCGCAATCATCGGCGCTTCGGAAAACGTTGTGCTGCCGCCCTTTGAGGTGCGGGTGCTCAACAAGATGGGCTTTGGCCCGGCCCGGCGACAGCTCGGGACCGGCGTCTCGGTCAATCCGGACGTCATTATGAGCACCGGCTTCGAGACCCCGACCTCTGATTTCGCCACCCAGGACGACGTCGCCCACTTCATCGCGCTGGGATCCACCGACGACGAGCGGCTGGCCAACTACGTTGAGGAGCAGCTGGACCCGGATCTGGATGATTCAGAGTGGGAAACCCGCTTCGCCCAGTATGCCGACGTCGATTACGAGACGCTGAGCGACCCGCTGAGACGGACGTTTGGACTGCGCATGTGCGAAGGGTTCAGCACCTACGACCGCCCCCGGCGGGAAGTGGAGATGGCCGCGTTTTTCCGGGCCTGCTACAGCCGCCGCCAGCTGTTCGAGCTGATGGTGGATTTCTGGCACAACCATTTCAATGTGTATGTGTTCGATAACCGGGACGTGCAGGCCGCCTGGGCGTCCTGGGACACCGAGATCATCCGGCCCAACTGCTTCGGCAATTTCTACAACATGGTGATTGCCCAGGCTCAGCACCCGGCAATGATGCATTACCTGGACAATGTGCGTAACAGCGTGTCCGGCATCAATGAAAACTTCTGCCGGGAACTGTTCGAACTGCACTGCATGGGCGCAGAGAACTACGCCGGCGACGCCTTCCCGTTCCAGGTGGACCCGGTGGACGTGCAGCCGGACGGATCCCGCAATCCCTATGCTGCCCTGAACGACCCGGATCTGGACAACCCCGGACTCGGCGTATTCCTGGCAGACCCCAACGTGGATGTAGCCAAGTTCTACACCGACACCGACGTACTGGAGGCCGCCCAGGCCATGACGGGCTGGCGCTATGACGAGAACCAGAACGCCGACGCGCCCAATTGCGGCACCGGGGGCTTCATTGCCAACGAGGACGCCCATAACAGTGACGCCAGCAAATCGGTACTGACCCGCGGCTTCGCTGCCATACCGGCCAACCTTGGCGCCGAGTTTGAAGGCAAGCTGATCTGCAAGATCGCCGCCTATCATCCCGGAACAGCCACCTATATCGCCCGCAAACTGTGCACCCGGCTCATATCCGACAATCCGCCGGAGAGCATCGTCACGGCGGCGGCCCAGACCTTTTTCGCCCACCGCAAGAGCAATGACCAGATTGCCAGAACCCTGCGGACCATCCTGCTGTCCGACGAGTTCAAAGATGCGGCCAACTGGGGCGCCAAGACCAAGCGCCCGTTTGAGTACGTGGTGTCGGCCATGCGCGCCGGCGGCATGCAGCACGATCTGCGCCCCGACGATGACGCCTCGGAAGACTTCATGAACCGTTACGACGACGGTACCCAGGAGCTGTTCACCTGGCGTACGCCGGACGGCTTCCCGGACAACCGGGAGCACTGGGAAGGGTCCACCTCCCTGGTCAAGTCCTGGCGCACCATCGACTGGATGTTCGATCGGGATTTCAGAGAAACCAACCGTTTCATGCGGGCGATTAACATCACCCTGGACAACCTCAGTGGCAACCCGACCCCGCGCCAGGTCGTCGAATTCTGGTGCAACTGGCTGTATGGCTTTACCCCGGCGGGATCCTGGTGTGGCCCGGTGGGAACGTTGCACCAGAGTGCGCCCACCAAGGTGGGCAGCGTGGCCCTGCAGTTCATGACCCAGCTGGGATTTGCCGGCAACGCTGACGCTTCCGTCTGGTCATACGACGAACCCATCTTGCGTAACGACCTGCGCGCCAACGACTCGCCCTTTTACTGGCACCAGCGTCTGACCGGGATGGTCAAGCTGCTGGTCTGGTCTCCGCAATTCATGCAGCGCTGAGGATGACGATCATGGATAAGAAAACTGTAAATCTTCCCCGGCGCCGCTTTTTTGCCGATACCGGCGCAGGGATTGCGGCCGGCGCGGCCTCCGTTGGCCTGGGTTTTTCCAACCGGGTTACCGCCGGAAACGGGCCCAACATCCAGACCAAGCTTCTGGTATATGTGTTCCTGCGCGGCGGCATGGACGGCCTGAGCTTCATGGTCCCCACCAGCGGGCCGGATCAGAGCGCTTACGCCCAGGCTCGGGACCGGACCTATATCGCGCCCACGGACGGCGTACTGGATCTGTTCGGCTCAGGTTTTGGCCTCAACCCCAACTGCTCGGCCCTGCACAACATCCGCAACCGGGTGGCTTTCATCCACGCCTGCGGCCATCCCGAGAACGCGCTGACCCGCAGCCACTTCGACGCCCAGGAGCAGATTGAGCTGGGCACGCCGGGGGATCAGACCGGATCTGAAGGCTTCCTGGCCCGCTACCTGTCGAACATCTCCCACGACCCGACCTCGGTATTTACCTCCATGGCCTCCAGCAGCAACACGCCGGTCAGCCTGGGTGGGTATACCGACGTGGCCACGCTGGACTCACCCAGCAGTTTCAGCCCCAACTCGTCATTTCCGTATGCCGATACCCACAACATCATGCTGCGCGAAATGTACAACGGCGCCGGAACCCTGGACGAGGCCGGGCTGGCCACCATGGACGCGGTGGATTTCATCAACTCCTTTGACCTGGGCAACTACCAGTCCGCCAATTCGTCGTTCCCTTACCCGGATTCCGGCTTCGCCAACGACCTGGCCCTGATCGCCCAGCTCTGGACCCTGAACCTGGGCATTTCCGTGGCCACGGTGGACCGGGGCGGCTGGGATAACCACACCGACATGAACCCGCTGCCGAACAACTTCGGTTTCGGCGCGCGGATCGGGGACATTTCCAGCTCCCTGCGGGCCTTCTACGAAGACCTCGCCGCCCGCGGCCGCGCCAACGACGTGGCCATCGTGGTGCAGACGGAGTTCGGCCGCCAGGTCAGCGAAAACGGCAACTTCGGTACCGACCACGGTTACGGCTGCCCCATGCTGGTCATCGGTGGCGGCATCAACGGCGGCGTGTACGGCAGTTTCCCCGGAATCCAGACCCAGCAAAGGATCGGGGATTCGGTTCGCCCGACCACGGATTTCCGCCGGGTGCACTCCTCGGTGATTGACCGGGTGATGGGTCGGCCCGATCTGGTCAATGACGTGTTCCCCGGGTTCCCCTACACGCCGATGAACTTCACCCTCTGACATCATCCACGTGCCGGCCTGCCCACTGGCAGGCCGGCCGTTTTCATTCCGGCCCCGCCTCCCCGCCCGCGCGGCACGCGATACAATAGCGCCACCAACCGCGGCAGACCGAGGCAATGAAACGGGCTCTCATCACCGGCATCACCGGGCAGGACGGTTCCTACCTGGCTGAATTCCTGCTGAATAAAGGCTACCAGGTCCACGGCATCAAGCGGCGGGCGTCGTCGTTCAACACCCAGCGGATCGACCACATCTACCAGGCACCTGACCAGGACCACCGCAACCTGATCCTGCATTACGGTGACCTGACCGATTCCACCAGCCTGATCCGCATCATGCAGCAGGTGCAGCCCGACGAGGTCTACAACCTGGGCGCCCAGTCTCATGTCGCGGTGAGCTTTGAAACCCCGGAATACACTGCCGACGTTGATGCCCTGGGAGTTCTGCGCCTGCTGGAGGCCATCCGGCTGCTGGGACTGGAGAAGAAGACGCGCTTCTACCAGGCCTCAACGTCGGAACTGTTCGGACTGGTGCAGCAGACGCCCCAGAGCGAGACCACGCCGTTTCACCCACGCTCCCCCTACGGCGTGGCCAAGCTTTACGGACACTGGATCACCGTCAACTACCGCGAGGCCTACGGGATGTATGCCTGCAACGGGATCCTGTTCAACCACGAGTCCCCGCGCCGCGGTGAGACCTTTGTCACCCGTAAGATTACCCGGGGTCTGGCCAACGTCTGCCAGGGCATCGACGACTGCGTCCACCTGGGTAACCTGGACGCCCTGCGAGACTGGGGCCACGCCCGGGACTATGTCCAGATCCAGTGGCTGATGCTGCAGCAGGACCAGCCCCGGGATTATGTCATCGCAACGGGACAGCAGTGTTCAGTGCGGGACTTCGTCCAGCTCAGCGCGGCGCGCCTGGGGCTGGGTCTGCGCTTCCAGGGCAGCGGGGTTGATGAAGTGGGCATCGTGGAGTCGGTGGAGGGCTCTCACGCCCCGGCCGTGAATCCCGGAGATACCGTGGTGCGGGTCGATCCCCGTTACTTTCGCCCGGCCGAGGTCAACACCCTGCTGGGAGACGCCAGCCTGGCCCGGCGTCAGCTCGACTGGTCACCGGGCCATAGCCTGGAAGAGATGTGCCATGAAATGGTGGACCACGACCTGGAGCAGGCCCAGAGGCTGGCTCTGCTGAAAACCCATGGCTTCGAAACACCCCGCCCCAGTGATCGATGACTGAACTCACCCGGGTATTCCTGGCAGGTCACCGGGGCATGGTGGGGTCGGCCCTGCTGCGCGCCCTGTCGCGCCGTCCGGAGGTGGAACTGCTGACCTGTGATCGGCAGGCCCTGGACCTGACCGACCAGTCGGCGGTGCGGGATTACCTGGCGGCCCACCGGCCCCGGAAAATCATCATCGCGGCGGCCCGGGTGGGTGGCATCCACGCCAACAATATCTTTCCCGCGGAGTTCATCTACCAGAACCTGATGATCGCCGCGAACCTGATCCACGGGGCCCACCTGGCCGAGGTTTCGCAACTGCTGTTCCTCGGTTCCTCCTGCGCCTACCCCAAGTTTGCCGACCAGCCCATCGGAGAGGAAGCCCTGCTGGCCGGCCTGCTGGAGCCCACCAATGAACCCTACGCCGTGGCCAAGATTGCCGGCATCAAGCTGTGCGAGAGCTACAACCGCCAGTACGGCCGGGACTACCGCTCCGTGATGCCCACCAACCTGTACGGTCCCAATGACAACTTTCATCCCGATCACTCCCACGTGGTGCCGGCGCTGATCCGGCGTTTCCACGAGGCCGCCAGCCAGGGACTGGACGAAGTGGCCGTTTGGGGAAGCGGCCGGGCCCTGCGGGATTTCCTGCACGTGGACGACCTGGCGACAGCGTGCATCCAGGTGCTGGATGCACCCGTCGATCGCTACCGCGAGCTGACCCTGCCCATGAACTCCCTGATCAATATCGGTTCGGGATCGGAGGTGTCCATCGCGGAGCTGGCACGGACCATCGCCGGGGTCACCGGATTCAATGGTGAGATCGTGTTTGACGCCTCCCGTCCCGACGGCACGCCAAGAAAACAGCTGGACGTGAGCCGTATGAGCGCGCTGGGATGGCGCCCGGGCATCTCGCTGCAGGAAGGTCTGGAGGCAACCTACCGCTGGTTTCTGGACAACGTGTAGGCCTCAGGGCCGGCAGGTCTGGCTGGCTTCGATGCGGCTGCGCATCCCCGCCAGCCGCGCCGTATCCAGACCTGACTGTCCCGCAAGCTCAATGGCCCGGGTCAGCCATTGCACCGACTCGGAACAGCGATCCAGCGAGGCCAGGGCCAGGGCCACGCTTTCCGCCGCCGCAGGCGATGGGTCGAATTCGAACACCCGCCGGGCAAGTTCCAGGGCGCCGTCACTATCACGAAGTCCTCCGGGGGCGGTTGCCATCAGGTTCGCATGGGTCAGGGCCACCTCGGAGTCTGCGGGCAGCAGGGAACGGGCCTCGTCGGCTGTGGACATGGCCTGCTGAACGCGATTCTGGTCCAGAAGCATTTCGATCTCTGTCAATGCGGCCTGTTTGAAGGTCACCAGGTCACCCTTGGCCGTGGTCAGGTGCAACTGGGCGTCCTCGGGCCGGTTTAGCTGGATCAGCAGGCGAGCCCGCTCCAGGTGGGCACGGGTATCCGTCGGCTGCAGGGTCAGCAGGCGCCCAAACAGTTGGTCGGCCCGCTCCAGTCGCCCCCGACCCCACTCCAGGGTCGCCAGGTTGAACAGGGACGCCACGTTGTCGGGCTCGGCCCCCAGCACCACCTCCAGCTGGGCAATGGCCTGGTCGACGTTACCGCTCTCCGCCTCGGCCGCTGCCAGGTTCACTCGCGCCCTGACGCTGTCCGGGTTGGCGGCCAGCGCGCGCTGGAAATAGCCCCGGGCGGCGGCAAAGTCGCCGGCCCGGTAGGCTTTTCGGCCGCTGAGCAGATGCAGGATTTCCCCGGTGGTGATTTCATCCAGCACGGCCAGTTCCGGATCAGCGGGACTGATGCCGACGTCGCCGGCCCGGGCCAGGTAATCCCGGGCCTTGGGACGATCACCCAGGCTCCGGTAGGCCTGGCCCAGCAGGTAATTGAGGCGGGTCGCCTGGGGAACACCCGCCACAGCCTGCTCCAGGTAAGCTACGGCCTTTTCGGGCTGACCCAGGGCCAGGGCGTGCTCACCCAATGCCGCCAGCACGGCCGGGTCCTTGCTGCCCGACTGCTCGACGGATCGCATGACCAGGCTGGCTGCCGCGAGATCCCCCAGATCCCGGTAGATCGCGGCCAGCCGCAGCACCGCGGCGCTGTAGGCCGGCCTGATTGCCAGGGCGATTCTCAGCGAGTTGATGGCCGCCTGCTGTTGTCCCAGGTCACTGTACGCCAGCGCCGCCAGGTAGGGCCATGCAAACTGCGAGGGATCCAGCAGGGCGCCGCGCTGGTAGCTTTCCACGGCCTGGGACAGGAACCCGTAGGCCTGGAACAGCCGCCCGGCCTGGCCGTACAGTTCCGCCTCCTCGGCCGCCATGAGATCGGCCGCCATGGCCTGGCCCGACAGGTCCGCCAGGAATTCCGCGATCTGTTGCGCCACCGCCGGCTCCAAACCCGTCGGGTCAAACTCCGGGACAAGAAAAGACTCAGCAGCCGTCGCCGTCCCGATCATCAGACAGGCCGCCAGCAGAACGTTCTTCACGGTTCTCGCCTCAGCGTGGTGTATCGGCCCGTGGCGGGAACCCCAACCGACTGCCGGGTGCCGTCCGCCCAGATGATTTCCAGGGATTGCGGCTGCTGCCCGGACGTCCAGTGGAACAGCAGCCGGGGGTCGTTGGCGGATGCGTAACTGCCGTCTGCCCGGACCTGCCGATGCTGTGGTCTGCCCCGGTCAAAACTCAATACGGCGCCGGCACCCGGCTGGTCACCTTCGCCGCTGACCAGGCGCAGGCCAAGCCACCGCCGGGGTGTGCGGGGATTGAGCAGCAGGCGGGCCCGGTCATTGCCGTTATTGAGCAGAACGTCCACGTCACCGTCATTGTCCACATCCCCAAATGCCGCGCCGCGACTGGAGGCCAGCTGCCCCAGGGCACCTGACTCGGCTGCCGGGACCTCGACGAAAGATTGCCCCGCCTGGCTGATAAATAATTGATTTCTTTGACGAAACGGATACGGGTCTCCCGTCTGGGCCTGGGTTTCCAGCACTCGGACGGCGCCGTTGAAGCTGACCAGGTCCAGCCACCCGTCCAGATCCAGATCCAGCCAGCGGGTCGCCCAGCCGGTATAGCCGCGGCTGACCGCACCCAACCCGGTTGGCGCGGTGACGTCCAGGAACCCGGCATCACCGTCGTTGCGGTACAGGGTGTTGGTCTCACCCATCAGGTGGGTCACGAACAGGTCTACGTCGCCGTCCTCGTCAAAGTCTGCGGCAGCCACCCCCATGCCGGCCTCGGCCACGCCACGCTGGTTGACGGCGACGCCGGCGAACAGTGCATCCTCCTGGAATCGCCGGCCCTGATGATTCAACCACAGGTGGTTGTTTTCACCATCGTTGGCTACGTACAGGTCCAACCAGCCGTCCTGGTTGAGATCCGTGGCCACCACCCCCAGGCCCGGACCCGCACGGTGCTCCCCCAGCGCCGGCAGGGTGACATCCTGGAAGCGGCCGTTGCCCAGGTTGCGCAGCAGCCGGTCCGGCCGTGGCTCAAAATCCGATGGGCCGCAGTAATCACGTCGGCTGGTGGCGGCATAGCAGCTGGGATTTTCCTTTGCGGAGAATGCCACGTAGTTCACGACGAACAGGTCCAGCCAGCCGTCCCGGTCGTAGTCGAAGAACGTCGCGCTGGTGCTCCAATCCCCGATGTCGGTACCCGATTCCGCGGACACGTCAGCGAATCGACCCCCGCCCAGGTTCCGAAGCATGACGTTGCGGCCATACTGGGTGACATACAGGTCGGTCAGTCCATCGTTGTCAATGTCACCGGCCGCCACGCCCATGCCGTAACCCGCTACGGTGGCCCGTGATTCTTCGGTAACCCGGGCAAAACGCAGAGACCCTGGCCCGTCGCCGGCGTCCAGATCGTTGCGAAACAGCTGGTCCACGGGTGACCCGTCGGAATTTCCGGTCACGCTGCCGCTCTGCACCAGGTAGGCATCCAGGTCGCCGTCGTTGTCCCAGTCCACCAGGCCAGCGCCCGAACCGGTGATCTCGGGAAAGTAAAACGCGCCGGTGGCGCCGGTTTGATGCACGAATTCGATACCGGACGCGTCGGTGGCGTCGATCAGGGTCTGGGCGTGAATGGGGTATGCGGCATGTACTGCAGCAGCTGCACACAGGGCCGAAATCCGTCTCATCTGGCCATCATAAAAAATGTAACAGAATCGACCAAACATTTGACCTGTCTGATTTTTGGTTCATTATTAGTGGAATTGGGGAGCTGTCGTTTAAATTTTTAGGAATAGCGGGGATTTGCAATGATCACCAGAACCACCTGTACGCTTGCACTGTCACTGGCTTTGCCTCTGGCGGCGATCGCCAAGGAAGCGCCTGCCATCGAAGCTGTCTACGACCCCAGCGGCGTCCAATGGCATACCAGCGCCGCCTTCGCCAGCGCCGAACTCATCGTCAGCGGCCCCGGGGGCTTCTACTGGACCCGGTCTTTTGACAAGGGCGAATCCCTGGTTCTGGACTACGCCACGCTGACCCAGTCCTATCTGCCCAACGGCTACTACAGCTATGAAATGGTCCTGTCACCGCGAATGAACGCGGCGGACAAGAAACTGGCCGACGAGGCGCGGGCCCTGGGTGAAGACGTCGATGTGTTCGCAGCCCCGAAGGCCGGCTATGTGTTCGGCGGATTTACGGTCAGCGACGGCATCGTGGTCAATCGGGAATTGGCTGAGTCCACGCTGAAGGACCAGGTGATCCTGGATGACCTGATCGTCGACGGCAGCGCCTGTATCGGCCAGGACTGTGTCAACGGAGAAAGCTTCGGTTTCGACACCATCCGGTTGAAGGAAAACAACCTGCGCATCAAGTTCCAGGACACCAGCTCCACCGCCAGCTTCCCCACCCAGGACTGGCAAATCACCATCAACGACAGCAGCAATGGTGGCGCGAACAAATTTTCCATTGACGCGATCTCGCCTGTTTCCAACACGCCATTCACCATCGAAGCCGGCGCCCCCAGTCACTCGCTTTACGTCGACGACGGCGGACGGCTCGGTGTTGGCACGAGCACCCCGGTGGCGGATTTTCATGCCAAGTCAGGCAACACCCCTACCCTGCGGCTGGAGCAGGACGGTTCGTCCGGGTTTGCCGCCCAGACCTGGGACCTGGCAGGAAACGAAGCCAACCTGTTTATCCGGGACGCCACCAATGGCAGTCGGCTCCCGTTCAGAATCCGTCCGAGCGCGCCGACGGATTCCATTGATATCAAGGACAACGGTAACGTTGAGTTCGGGGCAGATACCGCCGCCAAGGAAATCAAGGTGGATTCTCTTGATGGCGCTGGTAATTATGGCCAATTGACATTTCGACGCGGCAACACTGATGAATGGGGATTCGGAAACACCGACGCCAACTTCTATGTTTTCAACTACGAGTCGACCCATAATCATGACGCGCTAATCATCAATCGTGCCACCGGAAACGTCACCATTACACACGACCTGGTCGTCAGCGGGCAATGCAGCGAGGTCGACGGGCCGTGCGCCCCTGATTACGTTTTCGAACCCGGCTACGAGCTGCTGAGCCTGGGCGATCTGCAGAATTTCGTTCAGGAAAACAGACACCTGCCCAACGTACCCTCGGCTTCCGAGATCCACGAAAACGGAATCAATACACGCGAATTCAATTTCGCCATGCTGGAGAAGATCGAGGAACTGGTGCTCTACACCCTGGAACAGCAGGAAACCATCAACGCACTGAATACCCGTCTGTCAGAGCTGGAAGCTCGCACCAGCGAATAAGCAACAACAATAATGATCAGAAACGCCCGGTTCGCCGGGCGTTTTTTTTGCGCCGGTGAGCTTCCCCGGAACCCGGGGAACCCCAAATGACTTCCGCTACGCCGCGGTAAAGCTAGAATGACCGCTGCCATGTCCCTGGACTGTCACCATGCACCCCAGACTCGAACTGCGAATTCCCATTAGCCCAACTGCCCAGGACATGCGAATGGTTCGGTACTTCCTCGCATCCCTGGACCTGTTTGGCGGCGATATCGCCAGCCAGACCCATACCGTCCTGTCGGTTGGCGCCGATGAGCCCCCTCGAGACCTGTTGCAGGAGTTTCCGTGGATCAAGCAATGGTCTGTCGATATTCGCTGGGTCGATCGCGAGCTGTTCAAACAATGGGAGTACGACGCCACCGGCGTGGACCGGTTCTGGGTCGAATCCAATGCGGAGATCGTGGCGATGGTCGACGCGGATTTGCTGGTGGGGGCCAGCCTGGATTCCATGGTTGCCCGGGTGGCCGAGTCTGAAAGAGTCCACGGTTTCATGGCCCATATTTCACCATTCGGCTACGGCAACTTTCGAAGCACCCCCAGCGCAACCTGGTGGAATCAGATTTACGCTGCGGCAGGAATGGACGCTCCCGACCTCGACCGCCAGGTTTCGGCCTGGGGACTGGACCAGGACTTCAATCCCAACATCGCCCTGGCCGACCCCGAGCATCGCATGGCTCCAGACTACTTCAACTACGGCGTCATCATCGGACCAAGACGGCACTTTGAGTCCATGGCCGTCACCTATCTGGATGACATCGAGACCGTAAGTACCGTGGTCCCCGGCAGTCGATACATTTCCCAGATTGCCAATTGCATCACCTTCGCCAGGCACCAGATACCTTGTGACCTGCTTCCCATCAACGACAATTTCCCGCTCAATCTCCCAGCCGAGGAGATGCGCCGCCTGAACCCGGACCCCTACGGACAGGATTCAGACGAAGACATCAGGATCTTTCATTACATCGGTCGCCGGAAGGTGTTTGCCAGCCCGGAATCAGTCGCTGAGTTCGTAGGCCGATCCGATGTGTCAGCGGTAGACAGGGTATTCCAGGAACGGTTGAGAGCAACGGCAATCCAGACAGGGGAGCTCCATGCTGATTGATGAACCTGGAGCCAGACGATACCTCAGGTGCCATCAGGACCCGCAGCATGGATAGCCTGGAAAAATTCTACAACCAGCGGCCTGACGGAAGCAGTCAACAGGAATTCCTGACCCAGGTTGCGCATACTGAATCCGGACAGCCCGTGTCTGACGCACAATTTGAGTCCATGCTTGGACAGATTCGGGAACTGTTGGGCCTGACCCCGTCTGACCAGCTGCTCGACCTGTGTTGCGGCAATGGTCTCATCACCAACGCGCTGGCGGAACATGTCGAGCGAGCCAAGGGTATCGACTTTTCCCACCAGCTGTTGTCAGTGGCCCACCAACATCACTCCATGCCAAACCTGTGCTTTCAGTGGGGCAACCTGCTTCGACCCAACGACATTCCACCGGACCAGACCAGATACACCAAAGTCCTCATGTATGCGGCATTGCAGCATTTTGGCCATGATGATTTGGGCTCTTTGCTGGAATTCATCCTCAGCGTTTCCGCAGAACGGGTGACCATCCTGTTCGGATTCGTGCCGGACCGTGAGCGGCGACCCGTGCTTTACGACACTCCGGTCAAGAAGATCAGAAACTGGTCACGGCGATTGTTGGGGCGCGAACTGATCAAGTCCTGGTGGACCCGGGAGGAGTTCCTTGAGGCCTGTGCCCCCAGGGGCTTGATTTGCAGCTTTCACTCGCTGCCTGCCAATCTGCTGGCCTCCGGATACCGATTCAATGTTCGAATTGAAGGGTAAGCAGCAGCTGTTGACCCGGGCGCCGCCTCGTTGGTCCCGGGGGCTGTGGACATGAAGCTGGCCATCATGCAGCCCTACTTTTTCCCATATCTCGGCTACTTCCAACTGCTGTCTGCCGTGGATGAGTTTGTCTTCCTGGATGACGTCACCTTTATCAAGCAGGGCTGGATCAACCGAAACCGGATTCTCGTCGACGGCCAGCCAGCCTATTTTTCACTGCCGGTTCACGGCAGCTCGAATCACCCGATCAATGAAATCGGTCTGGACCTGGAACGGTTTGCACACTGGAAGCGAAAATTTCTTGCCACGCTCCGGCATAACTACTCCAGAGCGGCAAATTTCGCAGCGGTGCACGAACTGGTGGCTGGCGTGATCGAGACACCCGCGCGCAGTATTGCGGAGATGGCGATTCGCAGCGTTCGGGCAAGCGCAGATTACCTGGGGGTAACGACTCCTACGCGACGAAGCTCCACGCGGCATCAATCTGTTTCTGGCCAGGGGGTCCAGCGGGTACTGGGGATCTGCCGGGACCGCGGCGCCACCGTTTACGTCAACTCCCAGGGAGGCCGCGCGCTTTACCAACCCGATGATTTCGCGGGTCAAGGCATCGATCTTCGTTTTCTCATCCCCGCCGCGATATGCCAGAATGGCCCCGTGGGAACGCCCCCGTTATCCATCATCGACGTGATAGCCAAACACTCCAGGTCAGCCATCCAACGTGCCCTGGACCGTTACCAATTGACCAGATAGCGCGTCACGGATGGAATGCAGATCTCAATGACTGAAAGACTCTCCGTCATCGTCGCCTTCTATAACATGCGGCGCGAGGCAGCCCGAACGCTTTTCACGCTGAGCCCCGAGTATCAGCGTGACGTCCGCAGATCCGACTACCGGGTCATCTGCGTGGACAACGGATCCCGCTATCCACTCGACGCCCACGACGTTGAGGCATTTGGCCCGAACTTCGAGTACCACCGAATCGATAATGACTCGGCGTCACCGGCGAGAGCCATCAATGACCAGGTCGCCAACTGTCCTTCGGAATTGGTGATGGTTGTCATTGACGGCGCCCGCATGCTGACCCCGGGTGTACTCAGCCTGAGCCTGAAGGCCGCCGACGCATATCCCCGACCCTTCGCCTTTACCTTGGGGTGGCACCTGGGAAGCGAACTGCAAAACATCGCCATGACCCGCGGATATGATCAGCAGGCAGAAGACCTCCTGCTGGAGTCGATCGACTGGAAACAGGACGGATATCAACTGTTCGACATCTCGGTTCTGGGAGGGTCCTACCGCGGATTCCTGGGCGGCCTCCCCTCGGAAAGTAATTGTTTTGTAATGAGAAAATCGGACTATCTTTCCATGGGCGGCTACGAAACGTCCTTTGAATCGCCTGGCGGCGGCCTGGTCAATCTTGACTTCTTCAAGCGCGCAATGCAGAACCCCGACCTGGATCCGGTACAGCTGCTGGGAGAGGGGTCCTTTCACCAGTTTCATGGCGGCGTGGCGACCAACGTCCCTCGGGCCCAACACCCATTCGAGCGGTTTGCGGAAGAGTACGAGATATTGCGGGGTGAACCATTCCGGGCGGTAACAGACCGGAAGATCCACTTTCTTGGTTCCCTGACGGAGGGAGCTCGCAGGTTCCTCATTTGATGAATCGAGGCTGCCTTACCGGGCAGCCAGCGAACCGAGGAGTCTCAAGACCTTTCGACGCTGGGCAACCGGCCCCCAGTTTTCCAGGCAATCCTGGCGGCACTCGAGGCCAATTCGACGCCGTTCCTGGCGGTCGGTCACCAGCCGGGAAAGATGCTCGAGCCATTGCCCGGTCGAATCGGCGCAGAAGCCATTGCGGCCGGTTTTGATTGCGGCCTTCATGGGCGGGGTAGCACTGGCCACCACTGGCACACCGAGAATACCGCTCTCGAAATACTTGAGCTCGCTCTTCGCAGCGCAAAATGGATTCCCTTCCTCCAACGGGGCAATGGCTATATCCATACGCGCCAATTCCGCAGGGAGCTTTTCATAGGGCACGGCGGGAGCCAACTCGATTCTGTCCTGAAAGGGCCGCAGGCAATGGAATTCCTCGATATTCAGAAAACCGAGCAGGAGTAAATCCAGGTACTGGTGGCGGTTCATCAGTTCGGCCAGAACCGGAGCCACCACGGCGAAATCCCTTTGATGGCTTGGCGTCCCACTGGCGTACCCAATGCAGACCCGCGATATGGTTCCGCTGCGTTCCAAACTACGACGCTCCCGTTCCCGAACCAGTCGTTCTGCCTGGGCCAATCGATCACTGTTCAGGCCGTTCGGCATCACCCTGACCGTGGAATGAAACCGCAGGGCGTGCCGGGCCAATTCTTCGGTTGCCACCCATACTTCGTCCGCCTGCTCGAGGGACCTCGTGTAGCCTCCGATCATCTGCAGCCAGCTTGACCTTTGGGGATCCTGCAGGCCGTCAAGGAAGGCAATGATTTCGGGTCGATGGAGGTCCGGATCAAAAACAAGATCATCAATATCAAAAACCACCCGCTTCCCGTGGTGTCGGGCGGCCTCGTACCAAGCCTCCAGCGTTTGGGACCACGGAGCCCGGAACACGAGCACCAGATCCAACTGGCTCATCAATCGATCAGGGTTCTCACAGCCTGCGTCGATGGTGTAGGCACTCACCTGTGAATCGAGCAGGTTTTCGAGGTGATTCTGCACTCTGTATATATGGCCTTTTGACGCTGGGGCACCGGATAGAAACCCCGCCATCAACGGCATCTCACAGTTCGCACTGCGGCGGGCAAGGCGTCGCTCCAATCCAGTCAGCGAGGTCACGCTCCCGGCACTGTCGCCGGAATCGGCTGTGATTGGCGCACAATCAGTCAGCATCATTCTCACTGCGTCCAGCTTTCCCCGGTAATCTTCGGTTTTCCCCGTCACCGCCATGGACCGCAGGAGTCCGAATACCTGTTTGGCCAGTGCCCCGCTGCAGCTCAGCTTGCCGGAGGCCGGTTGAGGCTTCTGTCGATGCAGGTCTGGCCTGACCCGGTCTACTGGAGGTGAATCTGGCCGTTGACCGATCGCTTCTGCCAACGCACTAACGGCCTGGGCCGGTCCGGTCAACAAATCCCGGTGCATAACAAATGTCCGCGGACATGTACGTGAGTGGTACTCAGCATCCAGCATATACCGGGAAGCCAGCGCGAATGACTGGGTCGAATGCAATACCGCCGCAGGCCGAAACGCTTCGTTGTAGGCGCGCTGAAACAGCGACCGCGCGATTTCCACCGGGTCTCTCAGGGCGATGATCACCCTGACGTCCAGCCCGAGGGCTTTGGCGGCTTCGATCCATACTGGCATCAGCAGGCAAAATCGCGGATCTTTGATCGCTACATCGGCCTGGTGTCGCCACTGTGACAGCAATTCGGTAACCTGGCCAAGGTGCTCTGTCGAGGTCAGCTCAATATCCGACGCGGTCAAACCCAGAGGATCTTTCCAACGGCAGCCGACATGAGACAGCATGGCATTATTCAGGCTGACCACCTCCCGTGACTCCAGATATCCCATGGGATTGTCCTGATTGGCAGGCATCAGGTCTCCAGGAATGTGCAGGCCAAACGCGTCCAGGACCTGCATCACCATAGATGTACCGCTGCGATGCATTCCAGTCACCAAGGTGAGCGTACTGTTCATGGCTAAATGTCAGGCGATGCGGGGCCGACTTGAGTTCGACAACAGGGACAGATGTTCAGCATTGGACACAATGTCCCCCAGCAGTTCGCACACCGAGTCCACCAGTGCCGGCGACATCTCGGGTCCGGCTGGAAGGATCAAACTGCGCTCGGCAGCAAACTCCGTGTGAGGCAGGGAATCGCAGGATTCGTCGTGGTAAGGGGCAAGCTTGTGGCATCCCGGAAAAAAGTACTTTCGGGCCAGTACATTCTCACTTTCCAGCACTTCCACCAGGCGATCACGGGAGATCCCGGAACTGCCCTGATCCAGTTCGGCAACGGCATAATGAAAATTGTGCCTTGGCGCTGTGCACGGTCTGATTTCTATCCCTGGAACGGTTCGAAGTCCAGCTTGATAGCATTCGATGACCCTGCGACTTCTTGAAATGGACTCCGCCAACGCTTCCAGGTTTGCAAGGCCCAGTGCGGCGGAGAGCTCCGGCATCTTGGCATTGATGCCCAGACGGGTAGTGGTGTCTGTTGCGACAAACCCAAAATTCCGGATCTCCCGGAGCCGCTCGGCCAACCCGTCGTCCGCCGTGGTGATGGCACCCCCCTCGCCACAGTGGAACGCTTTGGTGGCGTGAAGACTGAAGACTTCAGCATCTCCGAAGTTTCCGATAAGCGCGTTGTCATGACCGCAACCGAAGCCATGTGCGGCATCAAAGATCAGGTGGATTCCATGTCTGTCCGCGACCGAACGCAGTCTCGGGATGTCGCAGGGTCGTCCCCACAGGTGTACACCCAAAATCGCCGAAGTCCGTTCCGTGATCAGGGCTTCGCAGGATTCCGGGTCAATATTCAATGTCCTGGGATCTATGTCGCAGAATACGGGATCCAAACCCTGCCATTTCATCGCGTTCGGAGTGGCCACAAAGGTAAATGAGGGCACGATGACCTCGCCCGTCAATTCCAGGGCGTGTGACAGTATCTGCAAAGCGACCGTACCGTTTGCAGTCAGCACACAGTGTCTCACGCGAAGATAGTCGGCAATGCCGAGCTCGAGCTCTTTGACGAGCGGACCGTCATTGGTGAACCAACCGGATGCCATGATCGAATCGACCCGCCTCATCAGAGGTTCTTTTGGCGGGATCAACGGGCGGTTGACATGCAGTGGCTTACTGAATCGCGGCTGTCCGCCTAATACCGCCAGCTGGTCTGGTTTACTCAAGAGTTTCGTCCATCCTCAGGCAATCCCGTGCAGCCGCAGGATTCTTACATCATCCCGCAAAACTATAAAGTATCAGCGGCACAAGCCGGAGGACGTTTTTGGACCAGGCCGTCCTATCATGAGCCCGCGCCAACCACTGCGCCATACGTTTCGTCATCTAACTCTGATACGCTTCGGTCAGGATACAGGAACCTGGACGACACACTTTGACTGGGATGTTTTCGCGCAGGCGTTTCCTGGCTGGCTGCACTGGTCTTTCAAGTGCCATTGCCCTGCCGGGATTGGCTAACGGTCCTGAAAATCGACTGACCACACAAACAGATTCCGACACCGGTCTGCCGCTGCTGCGCCTGCCACCGGGATTTCGCTACGTGACCTACGGCTGGATGGGTGACGTCATGGACGACGGCATAGCCACGCCTGGGCTGCACGACGGCATGGCGGTGGTGCATGCCAAGGGTTCCGAATTGACACTGGTTCGCAACCATGAACTGTTCGGCCGGGGCGGCAGCTTTGGTCCGGAACCCATCACCTACGATCCCAGCGGGCCTGGCGGAACCACGACCCTGACCTTTGACGCCAAGCGGGGACAGTTTCTCTCTGCCCGGGCCAGCCTGGCCGGCACGCTGATCAACTGTGCCGGGGGTCCTACGCCCTGGGGGAGCTGGCTGTCCTGTGAAGAGGTGGTGGCTGATCCCGGTGCTCTGGTCAAATGGCGTCAGCTCGGCCTGACCCGTCGGCACGGCTATGTCTTTGAAGTTCCAGCAAAATCTCCAGCCAGCGCCGAACCCATTACCGCCATGGGCCAGTTCATCCACGAGGCAGTAGCGGTCGATCCGGCGGACGGCATTGTCTATCTCACCGAGGATCGCTACGTGGCCGCGGGCTTCTATCGCTACATCCCCGATCACCCGGGACAGCTGGCGCGGGGCGGTCGGCTGCAGATGATGCGGGTCCGCGGTCGCGACCAGTTGATCCGCGACGTGCCGCGCCGGAAGTTCGACGTGGAATGGGTGGACATTGAAAAGCCCGAGATGGGCCACGTCAACGACGAACACCAGGACAGTTCGGGTGTGGTCAGCCAGGGGCTGGCCGGCGGTGCCACAGCGTTCTCGAGGCTGGAAGGATGCTGGCTGGAGGACGGCATGGTGGCCTTTACCTCCACCAATGGCGGCAACGCCGGGCGCGGCCAGGTATTCCGCATGATCCCGTCGGAACAGACGGTGGAGATGATCTACGAGGCGCCCAGCGCCCACTTACTGGACCATCCGGACAACGTGACCATCGCGCCGGGAGGCATCGTGGTGATCTGCGAAGACGGAAGCCGCTACGGGCAGATGATCACGGCCCTGAAACCGGACGGGCAACTGGTTGGTATCGCCCAGAACAACGTGGACCTGGCCGGTCAGCACAATGGATTTGCCGGTGATTTCAGGGAAAGCGAGTGGTGCGGCGCCTGTTTCTCCCCCGACGGTGAGTGGCTCTTTGCCAACATCCAGAAACCCGGCATCACGGTGGCCATTACCGGCCCCTGGGAATC
>JAAUYH010126398.1_pt1 | contig 21120 bp, 15 predicted proteins | sample 7278061 | NCBI WGS metagenome assembly JAAUYH01 (sample SAMN14350203, study PRJNA611818) | marine sediment metagenome | isolation source: surface marine sediment (0.6m) | place: French Polynesia: Moorea | collected 2018-08 | reverse complement strand
GTAACAAACATTTTTAATTGCCACATTTTAGGCTAACCTTGGCAGGAACAACTATTGCACTCGAAAACCCTTCCTTTATTTCTTGCAAACCACGATCTGCATCCAAACGGGTTGTATAGCAGCCCACCCAAACTTTCCAATAAGGTGAATGGAATTTTAATTCAGAACTTATTCCCGGAAAAACCGACAGAAAGTCTTCTCTGATCTTTAAGGCGCCTTCTTCAGAACCATAAAACAACTGTACTTTATAACCCTTCACATATCGTTTACTTCTGTTGTAAGCTTTTTTCTGGGCAATTAATTGTTTGATACTTTGGCTGCTTTCAACGGTGACGGTTGCCTCGCTTTGAGCGAATCCGTTAAGGCATAAAAAAAACGCAAAAATCACAGTAAGCATGCTATATTTTGATGGTAAACTTCTCATTTTGAATAAAATTTTAGCAAATTTAAAACTTTGTTTTTAGCATGGAATAAAAATCGTTTATTTAGAATGATTATAAATTACATTTAACATTATTTTTAGATTTTGTATACTGCCATTAAATAGTATTTTTGTGCAATCTTTTCACCAGGGTAAACTATGCTTAAACGACACTGGTCAGAAAGAAAAAATCATACCAAAAAAAAGATAGAAATATACATTTTAATATGAAGCGTGTGGACAAACACAATCAAACCTTAAGATTCATCCTTTCAAGTCTCGCATTTCTTTTTCTCTTTTCTTTTCAGCTTTCAGCGCAAGAAATAGACTCTGTTCAGGTACGTACTGGTAAAAAAATATTCAATGCCAATTGTGCGTCATGTCACAAATTGGAAGGTAACTTAATTGGTCCGGCATTAGGAGGGGTGGAAGAGCGAAGAACAAATGAATGGTTGAAATTATGGATTAAGGATAATGCGGCTTTAAGAGCGAGTGGTGATGCGGATGCGATTGCCATTTTTAATGAGTGGAATGGTTCGGTGATGACAGCTTTTCCGCAGTTATCTGATGATGATATCGATGCGATCTTAGCCTACACCACGCACGGTGATATTGACAAGGTCGTCGTTGCTGGTGCAGAGGAAGAAGTTGCTGAGGAAGAACCATCGACCGCCTGGATGAGCTATATTGTTTTGACAGCATTGTTGCTGTTGACACTTTGGGTCTACTTCAGAAGCAAAAACGAATTTTTAAAAGTAGTAACAACAATTGCGTTGTTATTGGCTACGGGTTATTATGGTTATGGCGCCTTGATGAGCGTAGGTGTAGATCAAGGATATCAGCCTATACAACCCATTGCTTTCTCTCACAAAATACATGCTGGCGAAAACAAGGTGGATTGCCAGTATTGTCACTCTTCGGCTAAACATAGCAAGCATTCAGGGATTCCATCTGTAAATGTTTGTATGAATTGTCACAAGTCGATTGCAGAAGTGGCTGAAGGAACTACAGTAGAGTATGATGGACGCACATTAGGCAAAGAAGAGCTCGACGGTGAAATTCAAAAGATTTACGATGCCATAGGTTGGGATAAAGATAAATTCCAATATATAGAGGGCTATGAGCAAAAACCAATTAAATGGGTCCGTTTACATGCCCTACCTGATTTCGCTTATTTTAATCACTCACAGCACGTTACCGCAGGAGGTCTGAAATGTCAGCAATGTCATGGTCCTGTTGAAGAAATGGATGAAATGTATCAGCATTCACCATTGACAATGGGTTGGTGTATAGAATGTCATAGAGAGACAGAAATTGACCTGGCAGGTAATGAATACTACAAAAAAATACATGAAGAGTTGTCAAAAAAGTATGGTATCGAAAAAGTGACAGTAGCCCAAATGGGAGGTCAGGAATGCGGCAAGTGCCATTACTAACGTGAAATTAAGAATTAGACATCAGTCAATATAAATAGTCAATTTAATATGGCATCAAACAAGAGATACTGGAAAAGTGTTGAAGAGCTAAAAGAAGACAGCTCCATTGTTGAAAAGCTAAGACAAAACGAATTTACAGAAGAGATTCCAACGGAACAATTTTTAGGAGATAAAGAGACCTTGGAAAGTTCGGGAACTTCTCGTAGAGATTTCTTAAAATATGTAGGTTTCACCACGGCGGCAGCGTCCTTAGCCGCATGTGAGGGTCCGGTAATTAAGTCAATTCCTTATGTTGTCAAACCAGACGATATCGTTCCAGGAGTGCCTGATTACTATGCCTCTTCGATTGCAAACGGAACCGATTTTGCCAGTGTCCTGGTAAAGGTTCGTGAAGGTCGCCCTATAAAAATTGAACCAAATAAATTAGCAAAAGCCAATGGTGATACCAATGCAAGAGTTCAGGCTTCTGTTTTAAATCTTTATGACAACAATCGATTAAAAGGTCCAAAAGCTAACGGGGAAGATTCAGATTGGGCAACTTTAGATAGTAATGTTGGTGCTGAATTAGCCAAGTTGAAAGATAGTGATAAGAAAATAGTTTTCCTTACTGGAACATTAGCAAGTCCTTCTATAGCAAATCTAATTAAAGATTTTACTGCATTATATCCTAACACAGAGCATATCACTTACGACGCCATTTCAGATTCAGCAGCTTTGGATGCTTTTGAAGCCATATATGGCGAACGAGCCTTACCAGATTACGATTTTAGTAAGGCAGATGTAATTGTTTCCGTTGGCGCTGACTTCTTAGGAGACTGGCAAGGTGGTAATTTCGAAGTCGGTTATGCGAAAGGGCGCGTACCTAAAAATGGTAGAATGTCCCGCCATATCCAGTTCGAGTCTAATATGACACTCACCGGAGCAAATGCTGATAAGCGCTACATGGTAAAACCATCACAGCAAGCTAAAGTATTGCATGACCTTTATAATGCATTGATTAATGGTGCAACTCCTTCTGATGAGCATGTTGCAAAAACAGCAGCCCAATTAAAGAAAGCGGGTAATAAGGCAGTTGTGGTAACGGGTGCCAATGATAAAAACGCACAATTAGTTGCCCTGGCCTTAAATAAAGCCATAGGTAGTGCTGCTGTTGATAGTACAACTCCTCGCTACGTAAGAAGTGGAAGTGACGCCAAAGTTGCAGGATTATTAGCTGATATGAAAGCCGGTAAAGTAGGTGCTTTATTTACATACAATACAGATCCGGCTTATACTTTATATAATGGCGCTGATTTTGTTGAAGGATTAAAGAATGTTGGCCTCTCTGTGGCTTTTGCCTCGAATGAAGATGCTACGGCAAAAGCTGCTCAGCACATAGCTACAACGCCACATTATTTAGAATCTTGGGGTGATATTCAAGCGAAGAAAGGACATTTTGGGTTAATGCAACCGACTATTCGTCCTTTATTTGACACAAGACAATTCCAGGATAGCCTGTTGAAATGGATTGGTTCAAGTCAATCCTACCATGACTATTTAAAATCATATTGGAACTCGAATATACTAGGCGGTACGTCATGGAACCAGGCATTACATGATGGCGTTTATTCGTCAGCTTCGGCTGGGATAGAAACTATTGTTGAAAGTCAAAGTAGTGTTAGTGGAAGTCTTTCAGAAGCGCTTGAGAATGCTTCGGATTTACTGACAAACTCAACAGTAAATGTTACTGCTGCTCTTTCTGCTTTAGCGAATGTTCCTTCGTCAGATTTAGAATTGAACTTATATACCAAAACAAGTTTGGGAGATGGTAAAATGGCGAATAACCCATGGTTGCAAGAATTACCAGATCCTATCACCAGAACATCGTGGGATAATTACATTACCATGTCAAGGGTTGATGCCGAAGCAAACGGACTGGAAAACTGGACCGTCGCCAATGGTGCATTAGATGGTAACCTGGTAAATGTAACTGTTAATGGTGTAACTATAGAAAATATACCCGTCTATATTCAACCTGGTCAGGCACCTGGTTCTATTGGATTGGCCTTGGGTTATGGTAGAACACAAGGTGTTAATGACATCATGAAAGTAGGTGTAAATGCCTATCCTTTATACCAGGATTTCTCTGCGAATCAACCTGTAACCATCACTAAGGTTGAAGGTCGCCATGAGTTCGCCTGTATTCAGCTACAGCATACCCTTATGGGAAGAGATGAAATCATCCGGGAAACGACCTTAGATGATTACGTAAATAAACCCAAGCATGATTGGAATCCTGAACCTCATGTTCAATTAGAGCATCAGAATGTCGCTTTGGAAAAAGTGGATTTATGGGATACTTTCGATGATTCGATTGGCCCAAAATTCAATTTATCTATTGACTTGGCATCTTGTACAGGGTGTGCCGCATGTGTGGTTGCTTGTCATGCAGAGAATAATGTACCAGTTGTTGGTAAAGAAGAGATCAGAAGAAGTAGGGATATGCATTGGTTGCGTATCGATAGATACTATTCTACTGAAATGACCGAAGAACGAGGTAAGGAAGAAGGTATCTATGGATCGGGTGAATATTTCAACGCGCAGATCATTCCATCAGATGATCCGGATGTAACATTCCAACCGGTAATGTGCCAGCACTGTAATCATGCACCTTGTGAAACAGTATGCCCGGTTGCAGCCACGTCACACGGTCGACAAGGCCAAAACCAAATGGCTTATAACCGTTGTGTAGGAACGCGTTACTGTGCAAATAACTGTCCTTATAAAGTACGTCGTTTCAATTGGTTTAAGTACTTCGACAATAATGAGTTTGATTTCAATATGAACAATGACTTAGGTAGAATGGTCTTAAACCCAGACGTAGTAGTACGTTCTCGTGGTGTTATGGAAAAGTGTTCTATGTGTATTCAGATGACACAAGCGACTATTCTTAAAGCAAAGCGTGAAGGCAGGCCGGTTGAGAAAGATGAATTCGAAGTAGCCTGTGCGAACGCCTGTAGTACTGGAGCCTTGGTATTTGGAGATATTAACAATAAGGAAAGTGAAGTTTCACATTTAAAAGAAGACGATAGAACATTCCATTTATTGGATTTTGTAGGTACACAGCCAAATGTGTTCTATCAATTAGATGTAAGAAATACAAACGAAGCATAATAATTAAGAATTAGATACAATTATGGGTCATTACGAAGCGCCTATTAGAGAAGCTATCATTACGGGAGATAAGAGTTATCACGATATCACCGTAGATGTTGCTGGTCCTATTGAACGTAAAGCCAATAAACAATGGTGGATCGCTTTTATAATTTCATTAGCTGCCTTTTTATGGGGATTCGGAGCCATTGCCTATACCATCGGTACAGGTATCGGGGTTTGGGGCTTGAACAATAGAATTAACTGGGCCTGGGATATTACAAACTTTGTTTGGTGGGTAGGTATAGGTCATGCCGGAACATTGATCTCGGCAGTACTCTTACTATTCCGTCAGAAATGGAGAATGGGTATTAACCGATCAGCAGAAGCCATGACCATCTTCGCGGTGGTTCAGGCAGGACTGTTCCCATTGATTCACATGGGGCGTATCTGGGATGGTTTTTATGTATTACCTATACCAAACGCATTAGGCTCGCTGTGGGTAAACTTTAACTCTCCATTATTATGGGATGTATTTGCGATCTCAACCTATCTAACGGTATCGTTGGTATTCTGGTGGACAGGGTTACTACCTGATTTTGCGATGATCCGTGACCGAGCTACAAAACCTTTTCAAAAGAAAATATATAGCTTATTGAGCTTTGGATGGAGCGGAAGGGCCAAAGACTGGCAGCGCTTTGAAGAAGTATCATTGGTACTGGCTGGATTGGCAACGCCATTAGTACTTTCCGTACACACCATTGTATCGTTTGACTTCGCCACGTCGGTAATACCGGGATGGCATAGTACTGTCTATCCTCCCTACTTCGTTGCCGGAGCAGTATTCTCAGGTTTCGCAATGGTACAAACGCTACTCCTGATTATGCGTAAGGTATGTAACCTAGAGTATTACATTACGAGAGTTCACATTGAAAATATGAACAAAGTAATCCTGGTCACTGGAGGTATCGTTACCGTTGCTTATCTGTCTGAGTTTTTTGTAGGATGGTATACGGGTAGTAGTTATGAAGACTTTGTGTATCTGTCAGTGGGTGCTGCAACAGGTCCTTACTGGTGGGCATTCTGGTCATTAATCATCTGTAACTCAGTGATCCCACAGTTGTTCTGGATTAAAAAGATCAGAACCAATTATGTTTGGACGTTTATCATTTCGATCTTCATTAATATCGGTATGTGGTTTGAGCGTTTTGACATTATTGTGATCAACCTGAGTAGAGGTCATTTGCCTTCTTCATGGACGCAGTTCTCACCAACCTTTGTTGATATCGGTATCTTTATAGGTACGCTAGGATTCTTCTTCGTATTATTCTTATTGTACGCAAGAACCTTCCCTGTGATTGCACAGGCAGAAGTAAAGTCAATCCTGAAATCTACTGGTGACAATTATAAACGCGCCCGTGAAACAAACCAACCGGTACAGTTTGCCATGGCAGGTGCTGGAGTTTCTCAACCCATTAATGTAGTAGCAGAAGAACAGCCTGCTATAGAAACACCTGTTATAGAAACACCAGAGGTGACTGTTGATGATAAAGACGCACAGACCGATAGTTTATTAGCGAGTTTAGGAACATTTGACCCTGCTACAGATACTGCTGATGACTTGAAGAAAATTAAAGGTGTAGGCCCGAAAATGGAAGCGACACTGAACCAGATCGGTATTTATACGTTCGATCAGGTAAGTAAAATGACTAAAAAAGAATACGACTTGTTAGATAGTATTACGGGTTCTTTCCCCGGAAGGGCAGAACGCGATGACTGGGCAGGTCAGGCTAAAAACTTGAAATCTTAACTATGAGTTCAAAAGTAATTCACGCTATCTACGACGACGATGATGTGCTAATGAATGCCGTAAAAGAGGTACGCGCAGCACATCACCATATAGAGGAGGTATATACCCCATTTCCGGTGCACGGTCTCGATAAGGCAATGGGTTTAGAACCAACAAGAATGGGAATAACCGCTTTTATGTTTGGCCTCACAGGTCTAGGTTTTGCAGTCTGGTTCTTAAACTATATCATGATTGATAACTGGCCTCAGAATATTGGTGGTAAACCGAGTTTTACCTTCTATCACAATATGCCTGCTTTCGTGCCTATATTGTTTGAGATGACCGTATTTTTTGCAGCACACTTAATGGTAATAACATTTTACTTACGAAGTAAGATCTGGCCGTTTAGAAAGGCTGAAAACCCTGATCCAAGAACGACAGATGATAAATTCTTAATGGAGGTAGCTGTAGATGGAAATGAAGATGAGGTAGCTTCTTTGTTAAAAAGAACCGGAGCCATAGAAATTAATGTAAAAGAAACGCACTGATCTATATATGAAAAGCTTTATAAAAATAATAGCAGTTTTTGTCATAGTATTGACCTGCTTATCTTGTGTTGATAAACAAAAAAGACAAGTACAGTACATGGCAGATACAGATATGTATACACCAGTTGGGTATGAAACGTATGGTGAGACGGCTGATGGAGAAGCATCTGTAAGAAAACCGGTGGAGGGTACCATTGCCCGAGGACAAGTACCGTATGATTATCCAGATTCTCAAACAGGATATGAAGCTGCTCGTGATTCGTTAAGAAGTCCTTTAAAAATTCAGTTACCTACTGATTCCATTGCACAGGTTAGTAAGAAAGATATGGATAATGGTAAATATTTATATGGAATTTACTGTGCAGCCTGTCATGGTGACAAAGGTGACGGACAGGGTTCATTAGCCCAGAATGGAAAGATCTTAGGGGTGCCCAATTATAAGGATAGAGATATTACCGAAGGAAGTATTTATCATGTTTTAATGTATGGCAAGGGTATCATGGGTTCGCACTCTTCTCAGATAAATGCGAAAGAACGTTGGCAAATCACGCACTATGTTGAAGAACTTAGGGCAGATCTATTAAAATAACCAAATCGATTACTAGGAATAATAAAGTTATGTACACATTTTCAAGTAAATTAAAAACCTTAGCCCTCGCATTCATGATTATCGGTGCCTTGGGTATAGGTTATGGTTTTCTTACAACTCCCAAAACGACTGAGGAAGTAAAAGAAATGCTTCATAAAGACGATGATCATGAAGGTGGTCATGCCGAGGCTCACGATAATGGTGTAGGTGGAACCAGTGTTGGCGGAGGCCTGATGGCAGTGGCGCATCCACAAGACGCTCATGATGTCGTCGAGCAACTGGAAGCACCCCAGGATACATCTCATACAGAAGAGACGCATTCAAAAGAAGGCACTCATGAAGAGGAAGGTCATACCAAAGAAGATGCACATGCGTCAACCGGTCATGGTGAAGAGCACGGAGATGGACATGGCATGAGCGAAGAAGCCCATTTGGAACATGAATTAACTTTTGCGAAGAACAGACCTTGGACAGCCATCTATGTAGCGATGTTATTTTTCTTATTGGTAAGTGTATGCGCGTTCGTATACTATTGTATTCAAAGAGCGGCAACAGCTGGATGGTCACCGGTATTATTTAGAGTAATGGAAGGTGTATCAGCATACATAGTTCCGGGTTCTATTATCGTTCTGGCATTTCTAATCTGGTCATCTGTAGGTCATGGGAATCACATGTTCGCCTGGATGTATACCAGTATTGATCCAACAGCGGCAAACTATGACTATGCCATGGAAACCAAAGACTGGTGGTTAAATATTCCGGGTTGGTTAGTAAGATCAGTGATCTATGTTTTGATATGGATTGGTTTTAGACATTTTATAATCAAAAATTCAAGAGCTCAAGATACTGCATCAGATTTAAAACCATACAAAAGAAACTTTACATTATCAGTGGTATTTATTGTCGTTTTCTTGGTAACAGAATTATTTATGGCATTCGATTGGCTGATGTCCATCGATCACCATTGGTTTAGTCAGTTATATCCGTTCTATGTATTTGCAAGTATGTTTGTATCTGGTATTACTGTCATTGCTTTCGTTACTATTTACTTACGTTCTAAAGGATTTTTACCATTTGTAAATGACAGCCATATTCATGATCTCGCAAAGTACATGTTTGCTTTCAGTATCTTCTGGACCTACCTTTTCTTTGCGCAATTCATGTTACAATGGTATGCGAATATTCCCGAAGAAACCACATATTTCTATCCTCGTTTGGTAGGAACCTATCAGCCCCTGTTCATAGGGATGTTAATTATGAATTTTGCATTTCCCATATTAATACTAATGAATAGTGATTATAAAAGGATACCCTGGTTCGTGGTATTGGCAGGATTAATTATCCTGACAGGGCATTATTTAGATTTATTTGTGATGGTTGCACCGGGCACCGTAGGAAGCAATTGGCATTTTGGTGTGCCGGAGTTTGGTGCTCTGTTTTTCTTTTTAGGCTTGTTTATTTACGTAGTATTCACGGCCTTGACAAAAGTACCACTACAGGCAAAAGGAAATCCATTAATGAAGGAAAGTGAAATATTTCATTATTAAAGAAAATTATCAGCGATAACAGATGAAGGCATTATTTTATATTATCATTTTTGTAGCAATTGCGGTTGCATGTTGGCAATTTGTAAAGTTGTTAGGCTTAACTAAAGTCCAGGATGCTACAGCTACACCAAGGGAAAATAATATTAATGGATGGTTGATGCTAGGCCTTATGGGCTTTTTATACGGACTGATGCTCTACAGTATGTATGGTGGTAAAGATGTATTGCTACCTCAATTATCTGGCTCTGAAGAAGGCTATCATATCGATATTTTGTTTAAGATAACAATGACCCTCATACTGGTGGTTCAGTTTGTTTTACAGTTTATAATTTATTATTTCTCCTGGAAATACAGGGGTATTGAAGGTAGAAAAGCTTTATTCTTTGCCGACAGTCACAAATTAGAATTTTGGTGGACCGTCACCCCCGCAGTAGTTTTAGCTGGTTTAATTATTTATGGTCTTTGGACATGGAATAAGGTAATGGATTCATCAGACGCTGAAGACCCCCTGATTATAGAATTGTATGCACAGCAGTTTAACTGGAATGCACGTTATGCAGGTGAAGACAGAGTGTTGGGCAATGCCAATGTTCGTTTTATTAAAGGACAGAACATCATGGGCGTTGATATGACGGATAAAAATTCAGCAGACGATGTTCCGTTGACTGCAGACCCTGAATCTTTTGTAAAAGAATTGCACTTGCCAAAGGGCAGGAAAGTAATATTTAAGTTGCGCTCACAAGACGTGCTGCATTCAGCTTACATGCCCTACTTTAGGGCGCAAATGAACTGTGTGCCAGGTATGGTCACTGAGATGTCATTTACACCTTCTGTCACCACAGAAGAAATGCGAGAATATAAAGACGTCAAGGCCAAGTTTGAAAAGATAAATGAATTGCGTAAAGAGCAAGGTAAAGAGACGGTAGAATTTGATTACATATTATTATGTAACAAGATTTGTGGTGCTTCTCATTACAATATGCAACTAAAAATTGTAGTTGAAGAAGAAGAAAAATTCAATGAGTGGCTGGCTAAACAAAAAACACTAGCCCAAAGTTTAAATTAAAAAAATAAACTAAGAAAGATATGTCAGATCATCATCATAAAGAAACATTTGTAACAAAATATATCTTTAGTCAAGATCATAAAATGATTGCCAAGCAGTATTTAATTACTGGTATGATTATGGCGATTATCGGAATTTTTATGTCCATGCTCTTTCGTTTGCAATTAGCATATCCGGGAGAGTCATTTGGCATTATTGAAGCTTTCCTAGGACGAGGAGGAGAAGGCGGCGTGATGACGCCAGATATGTATTTAGCACTGGTAACCATTCATGGTACCATTATGGTATTCTTTGTATTAACCGCTGGTTTGAGTGGTACCTTTAGTAATTTATTAATCCCGCTACAAATTGGAGCACGGGATATGGCTTCAGGATTTTTGAACATGCTTTCGTATTGGATGTTCTTCTTATCAAGTGTAGTCATGGTGATATCCTTATTTGTTACTACCGGACCCGCTTCGGCAGGATGGACCATTTATCCACCGTTGAGTGCTTTACCACAGGCTATATCAGGTTCTGGTATGGGTATGACGCTATGGCTTGTTTCGATGGCAATTTTCATTGCATCGTCCTTGTTGGGATCATTAAACTACATCGTAACGGTATTAAACCTTCGAACGAAAGGCATGAAGATGACGCGATTACCGTTGACGATTTGGGCATTCTTCGTTACAGCCATTATTGGAGTCATTTCATTCCCTGTATTATTATCGGCAGCCTTATTATTATTATTTGATAGGAGCTTTGGTACTTCATTTTTCTTATCAGATATTTTTATTTCAGGAGAAGTACTTCACTATAAAGGAGGTTCTCCAATCTTGTTTGAACATTTATTTTGGTTCTTAGGGCACCCGGAGGTATATATTATCTTATTACCGGCACTAGGACTGACATCTGAAGTTATTGCAACAAACTCAAGAAAACCAATCTTCGGGTATCGTGCCATGATCGGATCTATTATTGCAATAGCTTTTTTATCAACGATCGTTTGGGGTCACCATATGTTCGTAACAGGTATGAACCCGTTTTTAGGTTCCGTATTCACATTTACGACCTTATTGATAGCGATTCCATCAGCTGTAAAGGCGTTTAACTATATCACTACATTGTGGAAAGGAAACCTGCAATTAAACCCCGCTATGATGTTTTCTATTGGCTTGGTGTCTACATTTATTTCGGGTGGTTTGACAGGGTTAATCCTTGGTGATAGTGCCTTAGATATCAACGTGCATGATACGTATTTCGTAGTGGCGCATTTCCACTTGGTAATGGGTATCTCTGCCATGTTTGGTATGTTTGCCGGTATCTATCATTGGTTCCCAAAAATGTATGGAAAAATGCTAAATAAAGACTTAGGTTATCTACATTTCTGGTTAACCGCTATTTCGGCCTATGGTGTCTTCTTTCCAATGCACTTTACCGGTTTAGCAGGGTTGCCTAGAAGATATTATAACAATACGGCATTCCCGATGTTCGATGACTTATTACACATTAATCAGGTAATGACTGTATTTGCTATTATCGGTGGTTTTGCACAATTGATCTTTTTAGCGAATTATTTCTTTAGCATTTACAAAGGACCTAAATCACCTCAAAACCCTTGGAAATCAAATACGCTGGAATGGACTGCACCTGTTGAGCATTTACATGGTAACTGGCCGGGAGAGATTCCTCATGTACATCGATGGGCGTATGACTACAGTAAGACTGATGAAAATGGTGAATTATGGGGAGGACAAGATTTTACTCCACAGAATATTCCCATCCGCGAAGGCGAAGAAGAATTTTAGATAATTTAGTTACATACGAATAAACCGAAACCCAAAGAAGTTCTTTGGGTTTTTTCTTTGTAAATAAAAAAGCACCCGAAGTGTGGGTGCTTAATAAGTTGCGGTTATTTAATAAATCCCCTTCCGCAATCTCACTAGCTAATGTAAGCAATTCTTACAGTTTTTCTAAATTTTATTCATTATTTTTAGGAAACAATTAAACCAAATTCCCGATGCGCGTTTTAAAGACTACATTTAAGATATTAGCAGTGCTCATTGTAGTATTCATCCTTTCTTCCTGGTTGCTTTCCAGAAACCTTCGTCCCAAGTATAGCGGCAGCCAAACACTTAATAACCTTGTTGAAACAGTGGAAGTTTATTACGATGATTACGGAGTTCCACATATTTATGCACAGGATGAGTTGGATGCACGAAGAGCTTTGGGTTATATACATGCACAAGACAGGCTTTGGCAAATGGAATTGATTCGCAGGATTGCGGCCGGAAGGCTCTCTGAATTATTTGGTGAAAAATTGGTTCGAAATGATAAGTTCTTCTCTAGTCTAGGCATAGAAGAAGCGGCCGAAAAAACCATTAAAAACCTAGATACGACCACTGACGCATATAAACTATCCATGGCATACTTAGACGGGGTGAATCAATTCATAAAAGAGGGCCCAACACCTATAGAGTTTTATTTGGTGGGTCTTGAAAAGGAAGAATACACCTTAAAAGATGTATATAATGTAATTGGTTATATGGGCTTTAGCTTTGCCGCGGCACATAAAACAGAACCCGTATTAACGGAGATAAAAGAAAAGCTTGGAGCTGATTATTTAGCAGAGTTAGAGATTTACATCGATAGTACAACCACCCTGATTAAGAATGAAAAGAATCCGGCTTTTGAAAGTCGTTTAGCCGAAGCTGTGACTAAAATATATGACGCCCTACCTATTTCACCTTTTATTGGAAGCAATAGCTGGGTCATTGGACCCGAGAAAACAAAAAATGGCAAAGTGATCTTTGCAAACGACCCTCATATCGCTTTCGCACAACCTGCCGTCTGGTATCAATCCCATATTGTCACACCAGATTATGAAATATACGGGTATAATCTGGCCTTGACTCCTTTTCCTTTATTAGGACATAATAGAAACTATGCCTATGGCTTGACCATGTTTGCTAATGATGATATCGATTTCTATTTTGAGGAAAATAATCCCGAAAATGAAGATCAATATTTAACGCCTGATGGCCCAAAGAACTATGACATCTATAAGAAAAGTATTAGGGTAAAAGATGGTGAAACGATTTCTTATGATCTTCGAGTGAGCAAACATGGCCCCGTAGTAAACGACGTCATAGAGCAGATCAAGGATGAAAGACCCATTGCTATGGATTGGGTCTACACCAATTTCGAGAATAAAATGTTAGACGTAGCCTATCAAATGTCACATGCCAATTCTTTGACTGAGTTTCAGGAAGCAGCCAAAATGATCCATGCGCCTGGCTTGAATGTCATGTATGGGGATGCCGAAAATAATATTGCCTGGTTTGCTTCCGGTAAGTTGCACAAATTTAAGAACGGTACAAATTCTAAATTGATCCTTAATGGGAATAGTAGCGATGATGAAAAAGAATATTTGGATTTTGAGGATAATCCACAGGCGATCAATCCATCATGGAATTATGTCTATTCAGCAAATAACCAACCCGATTCGATAGCAGGTATCCTGTATCCCGGCTATTACCAACCGGAGGATAGAGCCAAGCGTATCGCTAATTTACTGGAAGCCAAAAATGACTTTACGAAAGAAGATGTAATGCAAATGATTAATGACGTAACAAGTTCCATGACGCCCGTGATGGTGGAACGGGCTTTTGCTGGATTTGACGAAAGTGTGTTCTCAGAAAAAGAGCAAGAAGCACTGCGAATTTTAAAAGCCTGGGACGGCAATTATAATTTAGAAAGTGTGGCACCGACAATTTACAATCGATTTCTGTATGAGTGGTTAGAGAATACCTATTTAGATGAGATGGGTGAGACATTCTATATCTATTTAAATACTTCGCAACAGAAAAAGGTAGCTGCCAATCAAATGGCACGGGAAAGTTCTGTTTGGTGGGATGATATTACCACCACAGATGAAAAAGAAACAAAAAATGATATTGTGGCCAAATCATTAAAAGAAGCTTTAGTGTTTCTAGAAAAGCAGTTGGGCAGCGATATTAATTCCTGGAATTGGAGCCGCGTACATACAATTGAGCATCAACACCCAATGGGGCAGGTAAAGTCGTTACGTAGTTATTTTAATGTAGGCCCGTTTGAGATTAATGGAGGTAAAGAAGTCATCAATAATTTATCGTTCAACTTAGATAGTACGGGCTATTATAAAGTGCGGTCTGGTCCATCAACCCGGCGTGTAATTGATTTCTCGAATATTGAAGGAAGTATGAGCATTTCACCGACAGGTCAGTCGGGTAATCCGTTAAGTGATCATTATAAAGACCAGGCCCAAAAATTTGTCGATGGTGAGTTTGTTCCGATGCTACTAAATAAAGAAACCATTCAAAAGAAAAAAAATAAGTTGGTTTTGGAGCCCAAAAAATAAGTAGGTCAAAAAATACGAATATGAAAGCGAACGTCGTAAATTTTTCCCTAGGTGTTATAAGCTTTTTGTTATTGGTTTCTTGCGGTGAAAAAAAACGTGAATTAAATTTTCCTGAGACCAATTTAGAAACAACAGCTTTCATTCCAAAGCCATTACAAGTAACGGCTACTAAAGACGGTTTTGCTTTGGATCAATTTACGGCTATTTCCACCGCAAAGAATAATTCAGAATTCGAAGCTGTTGCCTCCTTCTTAGCGGAAAAGATAAAGGGCAAGACGAATTTGAACATTCCCGTTAATAGTACCATCGAAAATAAAGGGGGTACCATCTATTTTAAACATTCGACAGACGAAAATTTAAATACTAAGGAGGCCTACCGATTGGCTATTTCAAAAGATTCGGTAATTCTCAGTGCCAATACTTCTGAGGGCGCATTCAGGGGTGTACAAACGTTTAGGCAGCTCATTCCAGAAAAGGCAAATGATACCCTGGCATCATACCCCATATGGACATTGCCAACAGGTACCATTGTGGATAGGCCTATTTATGAATATCGGGGAGCCATGCTGGATGTTGCTCGACACTTTTTTAGTGTACAGGATGTTAAGAAATATATTGATCTGCTGGCATATTACAAATACAATGTGCTGCATTTACATCTGAGTGATGATCAGGGCTGGAGAATCGAAATTAAGTCCTGGCCGAAATTGACTGAAATTGGAGGTAGTACCGAAGTAGGCGGTGGGCCAGGGGGTTTTTATACTCAAGATGATTATAAGGAGATTGTCAGCTATGCTGCCAAGCACTATATGACCATTGTACCCGAGATTGATATGCCAGGACATACCAATGCTGCTTCTGTGTCCTACCCTATTTTAAATGGTAATGGAAAAACACCAAAATTATATACGGGCATGCGCGTTGGGTTCAGCACACTCGATACTCGAAAAGATACCGTCTATCAATTTATAGATGACGTGGTACGTGAAATTTCGGCAATAACACCGGGCCCATATTTTCATATAGGAGGCGATGAAAGCGATGTTACAAAAAAGGAGGACTACCTCTATTTCGTAAAACGGGTAGAACAGATTGTACAAAAGCATAATAAGCGGTTAATAGGGTGGGATGAGGTCGGACAAGCAGATTTGAGTGCTACCAGCATTTCACAATTCTGGCGTCATGCTGATTTTGTGAAGCAGGCTATCGATAAAAAAATGAAAGTTATCATGTCACCTGCAAACAAGGCGTATCTCGATATGAAATACGATTCGTTGTCAAAACATGGACTAAAATGGGCTGGTTTTATTCCGGTTGATGCAGGCTACCAATGGCATCCTGAAGATTACGAAGATATCCCTAAAGAATCAATATTAGGAATCGAAGCACCACTATGGTCTGAAACCATTACGAATAGTAATGAACTGGAATACCTGGCTTTTCCGAGAGCAATCGGCTACGCCGAGTTAGGTTGGACGCCTAAAGAAAACCGAAACTGGGAAGATTATAAAATACGACTGGCAAACCAAAGCGCTTATTTAGAGCGTATGAAGGTAAATTATTATAATTCTCCATTAATAGATTGGAAAAAAAATGATTTCGGTATAGAGAAGCTAAAGGACTTATAAACCTTAATCGTAACCACCGAAATTAAATTTGTTTGTAAACAGATTCAAAAAGAATTCGAAAGCGCTCCCCATAAACACCCCTTTCAGTTCGTATACCGCAACCGATGACCATATTTATTTCTGCACCTAATGGCAAACCTAAAGCACGTTTTATCCTCCAGGTATCTGAACCTTCCATGGGGCAGGTATCATAGCCGACGGCGGCCATGGAGAGCATAAAAGTCTGAGCAGCTAAACCAGCACTTTTATGAGCCACAATGCGCATATCAGACTTACGCACTTCACGATATATGGGTCTAAATAATCCTGTAATTAAGATTAGTATATAACGCAGTAATCCAAACAATCCTAAAAAATCGGAATAGGCAAATGGAATTAACTTTCCATAATAGCTGCGAGCAACTTTCTCACGACTACTCTGATCGGCTTTGGGTGTATTGGCTCCAAAAACACTATCTATAAAATTCAAATTCGCCTTAGCCCGATGACGCCACAAATCCTTTCGTACCACCACCACGACTAACTGCTGCGCTGTTTTGGCTGCGTTTTGATTAAAACAATAAGGTGCTATTTTTTTTAACATGCTCGTAGAAGTAACATGGTAGAATTCCCACAATTGTAAATTGCTACTATTAGGTGCAAGTGTGGCTTGCTCTATGCAACTTTTTACTTTTTCCCGATCAATGGGTTTGTCGGCATCAAAGATACGTACGGAGCGCCGGTAAGCAATAGCTTCCGAAACAGTCTTTTCGTGAATCATTTATTACTATAAAATTAGGAGTTGAATTTAAGTACTTTAGGGTTCATATATCTAAACCATAACGGTGGAATCAGTGAAAGCAGCATCATACCCGGATAACCGGTGGGCATCTGAGGGCTTTCGGGTAATGACTTTAAAACCTGATAAGGTTTACTTCCATTGTAATGATGGTCAGAATGACGTGATAAGTTGAACAACATCAGTTTACCGATAACATGGTCAGAATTCCAGGAGTGCGTATGCTTAACACGCTCGTAGCGCCCATGCTCATTTTGACTACGTAATAGTCCATAATGCTCAATATAATTAACGGTTTCCAGTAGTAAGATACCAATGACAGCAGCACTAACAAAAGCGGCAAGCACGAGCCATCCATAGAAGTAATAGATTAGTGCAACTACTAAAATATTAGCGATGGAGTACGAAACCATTCTGTTTTGCAGAGAAAATTTTGATCGTCCATTTTCTTTCATACGTTTATTTTCCAATTGCCAGGCTTCAGAATAGCTCATAAAATGTGAACGTATCCAAAAGATATATAAAGGTTCATTTTTTCTGGCGGTTGCGGCATCATTAGGCGTTGCAACATTAAAATGGTGTCCACCATTATGGTAGGGTAAAAAATGTGTATTTAACGAAGTCAATAATAATAGCTCACCTAGAAACTGATCCCCCCTGTTTAAGCGATGGCCTAATTCGTGCCCAACATTGATTCCAATAACGCCGCACATAAGACCCATTGAAACGATTCTCCCAGCATATTCTAAAGAGGTCAATCCTGACTCCTGAATAACCCGAAAGAAATAAAATAGCATGGTTAGCTGTACAGGAATAGTGAGATATAAAATCCAGCTATAGAGTTTATTCTCTTTTTCGAGTTTAGCGGTTTCCTTGTCAAAGTTCTCTCCATCTGCTTTGAAGAAAAACTCCAAGATTGGCACCAATCCAAAGAAAATGAAAACCGGCAAAAAAGTCATCCATCCCTTAGAAGTAAAAGAAATAGAGACGGTTACCGGCAACAGGTAAACTAAAAAATATTTGATCCGCTTCAACATTTGTTATTGATTTGTAATGGGTTCCTGTATCTTATATTGTTGTAGTAAGGTATTGGAAAGCTTATCAAAATTACCGTCTTTGGCATATCTTCTCACCGTATTCGGGTTGAAATTTCCATTCATATAAAAAACAGAACTCGTATTAGGAGCTGTTTTATAGATCATGATTTCCCGAACAACATCCCTGTTTTCTCTCACACTTACAAGTGTTCGAACAGGATCTTCATTCTTTCGGAATACTTCCACAAAATTGTTTGTCGTTAAATTGTTGATTTGTGTGTTAATAGAATTACTTTCTACTTCAGTTTTTGGATGTAATTGAATGTAACGAATATCCTGCACATTTCCCATAAAACTATTCATTTCCGGCGATGTGTTGCGCAGCAGACTTAACATAAATTGTGGTACCCTAACGGCAGTAACATTAGCATCATTTTTATGCTGATTATAAAAGGTATTCATAGAATTATAGCTTCCGCAGGAAGTGAGGAATACTACCGCCATTATAAGTGCCAGCTTTTTCATTGAGAACAGATGTATAATTGCTAAAATACAAAACATAAAGTTAGGACGCCAATAGTTTAAAATCACACAGTTTTGGAAAATTTATAATAAAAAACTATTTATTTCTATTCTTGAGCGAAATAAGCGAACTTTGCTCTCGATTAAATTGACTTAGAAATTCAATACTATGAGACAAACGATAGCTCCTATACCTGAAAATTTTGCTGTTACAAAACCATTCCATCAAGACACCTATTTAATTAATGGAGAATTAATTTCCTGGAATGGGAAGCAAAGTAAGGTATACTCACCTATACAAACGGCTAATGAAGAAGGTGAATATGCGAATACTTTCTTAGGAAGTACCCCTGAACTGGGGGAAGAAGAAGCTCTTAAGGCTTTAGATGCGGCATGCCTCGCTTATAATAAGGGGCAAGGTATATGGCCAACCATGAAAGTAGCTGATAGGATTGCTGCCATGGAGCGCTTTGTCGAAGGTATGAAAACCAAACGTGATGAGGTGGTAAAATTTCTCGTTTGGGAAATTTGCAAGACGGTAACGGATGCTGAAAAAGAATTCGACAGGACCGTCGACTATATCTATGATACGATTGAAGATTATAAGAATCTAGATCGCAATAGTGCACGTTTTCAAAAGCACAGCGGTATTCATGCGCACATTCGACGAGGGCCCTTAGGGGTGGTATTGTGTTTGGGTCCTTACAATTATCCGCTCAATGAAACATTTTGCCTGTTAATTCCCGCGTTGATCATGGGAAATACTACAATATTTAAACCTGCGAAGCACGGTGTTTTATTGATATCACCGTTTTTAGAACTGTTTGCTGAATGTTTCCCAAAAGGAGTAGTGAATGTTATCTATGGTCGCGGTAGAGTAGTGGCTTCACCTATTATGAAAACCGGGAAGGTAGATGTTCTGGCGTTGATTGGCCACAGCTCTTCAGCGAAAGCACTACAGAAGTTGCACCCCAGGTCGAATAGGCTACGTTTGGTACTTGGATTAGAAGCAAAAAACCCGGCAATTGTTTTGCCAGATGCCGATATTGACTTGGCGGTAAATGAGTGTATCGCCGGTACATTGTCGTATAATGGTCAACGCTGTACAGCTTTGAAGATTGTTTATGTACATGAAGCCGTTGCGGAAGAGTTCAATAAAAAATACAGTGAGAAAGTCGATAGCCTGACTTTTGGTAATCCTTGGGAAGAAGGAGTAAAACTCACGCCGCTTCCAGAACCTGGAAAAGTAGATTATATTCAAGAATTGATTCAAGACGCTAAATCAAAAGGTGCTCATATCATCAATAAACGGGGAGCAGAGTTGCACAGCAATTTTATTTTTCCTGCAGTATTGTATCCTGTTTCTAAAGATATGCGCGTGTATGAAGAAGAGCAGTTCGGTCCGGTAATCCCAATTCGAACATTTAAGGATGTCGATGAACCTCTGGATGATATTGCCGAATCCAATTATGGGCAGCAAGTGAGCCTATTTGGTAAAGACGTGAATCAATTGTCGCAGTTAATTGATACCTTGGTAAATCTGGTTTGTCGCGTGAACTTAAATAGTAGTTGTCAACGAGGTCCGGATGTATTTCCGTTTACAGGAAGAAAAGACTCGGCCGTTTCCACTTTAAGTGTGCATGATGCACTGAGAAGTTTTTCAATCAGAACCTTTATTGCTTCAAAGGATAATGACTATAATAATGAGATTTTAGAAGAGTTATTAGCGTCGAAGAAATCTAATTTTGTCAGTACAGATTATATACTATAATGTGTTGTCGAAATTAGTCAAGAAGCTGTAATAATTGCGCTACCGACCCCAAAAGTTTATTTTTGTCGGTATCGACCTTAGCTGAAATCTGAAGACCATTATAGTAGGTGAAAAGAAGAGCAGCCATGCTCTTTAAGTCTCGACCTTTTTTGAGTTCACCATTTTTCTCTGCATTTACTAATAATTGATAAAAGGTGTCTTCTATAAAAGCTTTGTTTTCTTGTAAAATGGGTAAATACGGATCATCTGATCCGTCAATAGCTGTGGTAGTATTGACAACAAAGCATCCTTTTTTATCGCTATCAGAAACAGCTTCATCGATGGCCAATTGAAATAATTTTCTGAAACCATCTTTTACGGTGCTTTCAGATTCGAGAATTGCTATCATTCGCTTACGACTGATTTCCTTGTAATTGGTAAAGGCACGATCGAATAATTGTTGCTTTCCCCCAAAGGTATCATAAAGACTGGCTCG
>JAAUYH010236712.1_pt1 | contig 21129 bp, 16 predicted proteins | sample 7278061 | NCBI WGS metagenome assembly JAAUYH01 (sample SAMN14350203, study PRJNA611818) | marine sediment metagenome | isolation source: surface marine sediment (0.6m) | place: French Polynesia: Moorea | collected 2018-08 | reverse complement strand
TACCAAGGGCGCATTGTTCATGGTTACAGGGGCCTATGTGATGCGAAAAGGCAGTTCTTTCTGCGATAATCTGGCAGGATTGGGTAAGCGTATGCCCATTACCAGTGCTGCATTTGTGATCAGCGGCTTGAGCTTGATCGGTGTTCCGGGAACAGCCGGATTCATTTCCAAGTGGTTGCTGGTCAATTCTGCTCTGGAGAAAGACTGGTGGTGGATGGCTATCTTGATTGTGGGCTCATCCTTGCTTGCGATCATCTATGTCTGGAAGATCGTGGAATTGTTGTATTTCAAGGAAGCTCCTGACGATGAACAGATTGAAGAGGCTCCTTACTCGATGTTGATCCCCATGTGGGTTCTCGCGGCAGTCTGCGTGATTTCCGGTGTTGATACTGATCTTACATATGCTGCCGCAAAAGCTGCTGCAGATGGTTTGTTGGGTGCAGGAGTAGCACAATGAGCCTAAACACACTCATATTGCTTTCCATGGCATTCCCGCTTTTGGCCTGTGTCAGCAATCTGATTCACGGGGAGAACCGGCCGAACCTGCGCGATGGGATTACGTTTCTATGTGCGGTGGCGAGTTTTTCCTGCGTTGTTGCTATTTTGGTCATCAATGGAAACGCCTCCACGCAACCTTTCACTCTCTGGGAAGTGCTGCCGGGGCTTTCATTGGCATTCAACCTTGAACCGCTGGGTTTGTTGTTTGCACTGATCGCTTCGGGCCTCTGGTGTGTCACACACCTTTATGCGGTCGGATATATGCGTGGGAACAATGAAAAGAACCACGCGCGATTTTACGCTGCTTTTTCTTTTTCAATCGCTTCAACGCTTGCGATTGCCTACTCGTCAAACTTGTTCTCTTTGTTCGTTTTCTACGAAGTGCTGACAATCGCAACTTATTCGCTTGTGGCTCATAAGGGGACAGAAGAAGCGAAGCAGGGGGCAAGGACCTATCTCGGCATTCTGATGGGCGCCTCCATAGCGCTGCTGTTGGTCGCGGTTGTTTGGACATGGGTACTAGCCGGAACAATGGATTTTGTTCCTGGCGGCATATTGGCAGGTAAAGTTGATCCGACGCTGACTGCAATCCTGTTGGCTCTGTTTGCATTTGGTATTGGTAAAGCAGCTTTGATGCCGTTTCACCGCTGGCTGCCTGCGGCAATGGTCGCTCCAACCCCGGTATCTGCTCTGCTGCATGCAGTTGCTGTTGTAAAAGCCGGCGTATTTTCCATTCTGAAAGTTGGCGTCTATATTTTCGGAGTCGATTTTCTATCAACGACCGGAGCATCACAATGGCTGATGTGGCTTGCTGCATTCTCCATTCTTGCAGCATCCATAGTTGCAATGACGAAGGACAACTTGAAAGCGCGGTTGGCGTATTCTACCGTCAGTCAACTTTCTTACATTACACTGGGCATGGCGCTTGCAACGTCGATGGGGGTGGTCGGCGGTGGTCTTCACATTGCGATGCATGCCTTTGGCAAGATAACGCTCTTTATGTGTGCAGGTGCGATTTATGTTGCCACCCACAAAACCAACATCAGTCAAATGAACGGTTTGGCAAAGGCAATGCCTGTTACCTATGGTGCGTTTCTGATCGGCGCTTTATCGATCATCGGTCTTCCGCCTTTGGGTGGATCATGGTCCAAATGGCAATTAATGGTCGGCGCTGCGGACACCGGACAAATCATCATGATCGGCGTATTGATGCTCAGTTCTCTGCTCAACATTGTGTATTTGCTTGGGCCTATAGCCAAAGGGTTTTACATGTCCGACAAGGACAATGACGCCTTGGCAGCCAATGGAATTTCCGAAGCACCGTTTTGGTGTGTCGCACCACCAGTGCTGACAGCGTTGGGATGCATTTTTCTATTCTTCTATGCGGGTGATATCATCACATTCATTGAGCCAATTGCGGGAGGTTCAAACTGATGGAACCCAGAAAAACCGACCCAAATAAACTGCCATGGCTTGGCCGCAAGCTTTTATGGCTCGACAATATGAGGAATGTGGACCGTATTGTTTATAGCCTCTATGCGCTATGTGCTGCACTGTTTTTGGCGGACTTTTTCTACAAAAAGAAAACCTATCTCGACCTAGAGGATGTGCCGGGTTTTTACGCCATCTATGGCTTTATCATGTGCGCGGCACTGGTGGTCTGCGCGCGAGGCATGCGCACGTTTTTGATGCGTGATGAATCCTACTACGCGCCAAATGACGTAGAGGCGGAAGAGTATCCGGAAGACCAGTTGGAACGGGAAGAAGCCGATGTTTGATGTCTTTCCGCCCTATCTGGTGTTTTTCATTGGTGCGCTGGTTCTGCCCCTAATTCCGAATGATGCCCGCCGTGGCCTGGTTTCCCTCGTCATCCCAATCATCTGTGCATATCAGATTTGGGAACTGCCTCATGGGCTTCACGCGCAGCTTGGTTTCTCAGGTTGGGAACTCACGTTATTGCGTGTCGACAAGCTCTCAGTAATTTTCGGTCTCGTGTTTTCTCTCGCTGCTTTTCTGTCACTGCTCTATGCGTGGCATGTTCGTGACACGATCCAACAAGCTGCAGCCCTTGGCTATGCTGGTTCCGCCATAGGAGCAGTGTTTGCCGGCGACTTGCTAACGCTCTTCATTTTTTGGGAAGGCACGGCGATCACTTCCGTGTTTTTGATTTGGGCGCGGCGCACGCAAGGGGCGTTTGCAACAGGCATGCGCTATCTGGTGATACAGGTCGCGTCCGGCGTTTTGTTGCTGGGTGGGGTGGCGCTTCTTTATCGCGAAACAGGCTCGATCGAATTTAACGCCATGACGCTCGGCAGCGCTGCGACATGGGCAATCTTTTTGGCCTTTGGTATCAAATGCGCATTCCCATTGCTTCACAACTGGTTGCAGGATGCCTATCCCGCAGCAACCGTAACAGGCACGGTCATCCTTTCCTCATTTACCACCAAGCTGGCAGTTTACGCTCTTGCCCGTGGCTTTCCCGGCACGGAGATATTGATTTACATCGGCGCGGTGATGACACTCTTCCCGATTTTCTATGCCGTGATTGAGAACGACCTGCGCAGGGTGCTTGCTTACTCGCTCAACAACCAGTTGGGGTTCATGGTGGTGGGTGTTGGGATTGGCACTGATCTCGCACTAAACGGAACGGCGGCGCATGCTTTTGCGCATATTCTCTACAAGTCTCTTCTGTTCATGAGCGTTGGTGCGGTTTTGTTCAGAACAGGCACGGCAAAAGGGTCAGAGCTCGGAGGGCTTTACAAGACCATGCCGCTTACCATGATTTTCTGCGTCATTGGCGCTGCGTCAATCTCCGCTTTCCCGTTGTTCTCCGGATTCGTCACCAAGTCGCTGATCCTGTCAGATGCCGCTCATGAAGGCTACTACATTGTCTGGGGCATTCTACTTTTTGCCTCTGCGGGTGTGTTCCACCATTCCGGCATCAAAATTCCTTATTTCGCATTCTTCGCACACGATAGTGGCAAGCGGCCGAAAGAAGCGCCTACACACATGTTGTTGGCGATGGGCATAACGGCATTTCTGTGTATTGCAATTGGCGTTTATCCTGATCCGCTCTATGCGTTGTTGCCTTATGAGGTAAGCTATGTGCCATACACAACCACTCATGTTGTAACCCAGCTGCAATTGCTGTTTTTCTCTGCACTTGCTTTCACCGTTTTGATGCGAACTGGCATCTATCCTCCGGAACTAAAGTCTGTGAACCTCGATACCGATTGGACTTATCGCAAGTTCCTGCCAACATTCATTGAGCGCATAAGCACAAGTATTGCTAATTTCTGGATGGTCGGGGGTTGGATACTTCAAAGAAAGCTCAATCGAATCGTGAAGCGTTTGCACTCGTCCTATGGACCGGAGGGCCGTATGGCTTCTGTCTGGCCAACTGGCGCCATGGTTCTCTGGATCGCTGTAATCCTCGGCGCCACAATGGTTGTGAATTTCGTTTAGTATCACAGATGTGACGACAACGCGCCTTTGGCAAACGCGGTCATTCGGATCAATGTGAGGCAAAACTTGCTAATTCCTACGCATGTCCCTACCTCATAAATATGAGACTGTTTATTTTTTTACTGCTTGCCGGCGCGTGTTTCCTTCTCTATCGCCATTGGTCGAGACAACAGACCAAAGCAAAACTCTTGGCTCAACCACTTTCGCAAGAAGAGCGTGAAACAGTTGAAGATGCTGTGCCGCTTGTGAAACGTCTACCGCCCGAGTTGCGGCTGCAACTTGAAGGCAAGATTAATCTGTTTCTCAATCAGGTGAAGTTCTACGGCTGTAATGATTTTGAAATCGACGACAGGATGCGGCTTTCTATTGCAGCCCAAGCTTGCCTGCTAGTGGTCAATACCGACTCTTGGTACGACACTTTGCGAACCATCTTGATCTATGAGGGAGCTTTCAAGTCGCGCAACATTGAACAGGAAGGCTATGTCATTACTGAGCAGGAAACAGTTCGCATCGGCGAAAGTTGGGCGAGAGGACCAGTCATCCTTTCTTGGGAGCACACGGAAAAGGGAGCTCAGCACCACGATGGACACAATGTTGTTTTCCATGAATTCGCCCATCAGATCGATAACCTTTCAGGGCACACCGACGGCGCGCCGCTGCTGCATCGGAATCATGATTTTGCAGACTGGAAACGGGTGTTTGTAAGCGCTTTTGATCGTCATCATAACGATGTGAAGCAAGGTAGGCGTACGCTGATTGATGCTTATGGCGCGCAAGCAATCGAAGAATATTTTGCAGTTGTCGTAGAATTGTTCTTTGAAAGGCCGATCGACCTTCAATACGAAGAGCCCGAAGTCTATGAGCAATTGTCACAATTGTTCAAACTGGATCCCATGACCTGGCAATAGAATAGCGCGAGGATTGCCTCAATCGCCCGCCAGCCACTCAGATATCACATCCACCTGTTCATCATTTCGCAGGGTTGGCGTATGTCCCGTGTCATCAAATTCAACCAACGTGGTTTCCGGTCCGCATTCCAGCATTCGGTTGGCAACGGCTTCGGTAAGGAAGCTTGAATTCTTGCCGCGCAGGACAAGAACAGGGCAGGATATCTTTTCCCATGTATCCCACATGTCGACATTGAAATAACTGATTGAATCACGAAACGCATCGCCCACGCGCGGGTCGAATTTCATTTTATAGGTGCCGTGTTCTGTGCGCTTGGTAGAGTATTTGGTCATATGCGCCCAGTCGTCATCGGTCATCGGTCCGAATTCGTGATATATTTTCCGCAGGTAGTCTTCAGCTTCCTGCATTGAGGCATATTCCTCTGACTTGCCGATATACTGAGCGATTGACATCAGAGCGTCTCTGGAAACTTCCGGTCCGATGTCATTCACAACCAAACGACGGATCGGGGACTGGGCAACTGACGCCAGAACCATTCCGATGATGCCGCCCATGGAAGTACCGACCCAATTGACCTCGGTTACACCCAGCCGGGCAATGAGGGCATTCATGTCGGCATTGTATTGAATGTAGTTATATGCCTCGTCGCTGAGTAGGTGATCGCTGTCGCCCCGGCCAACCACATCGGGGCAAACGACACGGTATCGGTCGCAAAGCTTTCCGGCCAGGTAATCAAAGTCACGCGCATTGCGCGTTAGCCCGTGAACACAGAACAGGGTTTCCTGGTGGGCAAAATCTTTCGCGTTACCCCACTCAAGATAGTTCATGCGATGGAAGCCGTGAAACCCGAGGCCCAGCGCATAATGTTTTGAATAGGCTTTGGTTGGTTGCTTTTTTCGGTGCGGCATTGATGGCTACTGTTTTCGAACTATTCCAGAGACTTCAACTTCTTTTGCAAAGCATCAATCTGCTTTTGAATGTCGCTGAGTTCATGCTGCTTGTCATCTGTACTTGCCGATTGTTCAGAGCTTTTTTCGGAGGCCCCTGACTTCATGCCGCTCATGGCGCGAAACAACTCAAAAGACTGATTGAAAAACTCGACATTTTGCTTTGCTACGCGCTCGTTAAACTCCACCATCTGCTTGGAGTTATGGGTAACAATATCATCAAAGGCGCTTTTCATCTTGTCGCGCTCGGCAAAAAACAGGTTCATCGATTCCCGCAAATAGTCGGGGACCATTTTTCCATACGCATCGTCGTACATCAAAATGAGCTGCTTCTGCACATCCAATGGGAAATGATGATCGCCTTGTGTTGTTTCGCGTTCATAAATGACCTGGTTCAGAATACTGCGGGTCAGGTCCTCACCGGTTTTGGTATCCTCGACAATAAAGTCAGTTCCTGACTTGATGAGATCAACAATATCATCCAGCACGATATATGCGCTCGTCTGTGTATTGTAGAGGCGGCGATTGGGATATTTCTTGATCAGAATAGGTTTTGAAATTTTCTCTTCTCCTTTGTTATTCTGATCACGTTTCATGTTTCACCCTTTCGGCCTGTTGCACTGCAACATCTGAAGAAGATGTCACATATTTTTGGGCAAAAAGAAACCGCCTTCCTCAGAAGGGAAGGCGGTTCTGGAACTGGAAGTTAAATCCTGAAGGAGGAGGAAGGATTAAAGGTTTCCAGAAAAGCTCTTTGAGTAAGCCTGACGACCAGCTTCACCAGTGTCTTTAAGCACTTTGCTTGCAAGCTCAGAAAATTCTTTTGTCTGATCACTCACACGCTCAGCAGCAGAAGTCAGATTGGAAGTCGCCACTTTGTAGAACTCTGACATGTCGCCGGTTTTGTTAAGTGCTTTGATACCGTCGAAGCTTGCTGCAACATTAGAGATATAATTGTCGTACGCTTTCTTTGCGAGGGTTTCGCCTGACTTGAACATTGCTGCGTTAAACTCAATAACGCTTTCAACAAGTTTCTCAGAGTTTGCAATATGTTTTGTCATGTACTCTTTTGATTGCGCCATTGTTTCTGTCGCATCAATTTTCTTTGTCATTGTAATGTTCCTTGCGTTGAGCGGGGTGGACACTCCGCGTCGGGTTTATTCACTTACGGGTCAGAATATAAGCGGAATTTTGTGCATTGCAACAAAAAAATTGTGCAATGCACAAAATAGATGAAACTTGCACTTGTCATCATATTGACTTACCAATGAAATAACCGCAACGAAGCAATGCAATTTTTGCAATTGTGCGCACGTTGAGGGCGTGGTTTGGAGAACTACGGCACACAATGTGCCTACATAGACAGTGTGGAGTGTCACCTTCACGCCAACCACGGAGCCTGTTTTGAAAATCAATCGTAACCCAACTGCGGCACAGCTCTTGGTAAAATGCCTTGAGAATGAAGGTGTAGACTACATCTTTGGGATTCCCGGTGAAGAGAATATAGCGGTAATGGATGCGCTGCTTGACAGCGATATCAAATTTATTGTCACCCGACATGAACAGGCTGCAGCGTTCATGGCTGATGTGTATGGCAGACTTACGGGCAAAGCGGGTGTGTGTATGTCAACGCTTGGTCCAGGTGCTACAAATCTGGTGACGGGCGTTGCGGACGCGAACATGGATCGTGCCCCGGTTGTCGCAATTGCTGGGCAGGGTGCCACGACCCGGATGCACAAAGAGAGTCACCAGATTTTGGATCTTGTGAATCTGTTCGCTCCGATTACCAAATATTCTACCCAGATCCGTGAGCCGGAAATTGTACCGGAGATTGTTCGCAAAGCATTCAAGTTTGCTCAGGCAGAAAAACCGGGTGCTGCGTTCATCGACTTTCCTGAGAATGTGGGTGACATGCAGGTGGGGTCTGCAGTTCCGTTGAAAGTCCAGTCGCCTGTGATGCCACATGCTGCTCGTGGTAAGGCGAGCAAGGTTGCCGAAATGATCTCCAGGTCGGTCAACCCGGTGATTATCGCCGGTAACGGGATCATTCGACAAAATGCCAGCGAGGCTTTGGTAGAGTTTGCAGAATCAATCAATGCTCCTGTTGCAACGACGTTCATGGCAAAGGGTGTCATTCCTTCTTCGCATCCGTTGAGTATTGGGACTGTTGGGTTGAAGGCCCACGACTTGGTGGCATTTGGGATCGATGAAGCGGATCTGGTTATTTGTATTGGCTACGACATGGTCGAATATGATCCGGCTCACTGGAATCCGAACCACGACAAACGCATCATTCATATTGATGGGTCACCTGCAGAAGTTGACACAAACTATATCGTTGAAGCCGGTGTAATTGGCGATTTGACGGATATCATGCAACGAATTTCCGCGCGTTGTGAACGTGCACCTAGTCCAGCGATGAAAGGCCTGCGCAAGAAGATTGTCAGAGAATTGAACGCTCACGCCGATGACAACAGCTTTCCTGTAAAACCACAAAAGATCATCTGCGATATCCGCAAAGTTCTCGATCCCGATGATGTGGTAATTTCCGATGTTGGCGCCCATAAAATGTGGATGGCGCGGATGTTTCAGGCAGAACGCCCTAATACCTGCATCATTTCTAACGGTTTTGCTGCAATGGGCATTGCCCTACCAGGCGCAATTGCAGCCAAGCTTGTGTATCCTGAACGCAATGTTCTTGCAGTCTGCGGCGATGGCGGATTTATGATGAACAATCAGGAAATTGAAACGGCTGTCCGCCTCGGCCTGAACATTACCGTTTTGATGTTCAATGACAACAAACTCGGTCTGATCGAATGGCATCAGTTGCGAGAATATGGTCGCAAGAGCAACGTTGATGTCGGAAACCCGGATTTCGTGAAATTCGCTGAAAGTTTTGGCGCCAAGGGGTATCAGGTATCCAAGGCAGAAGAGCTTGAAGATACATTGAAAGCAGCCATGAACGATGGTGGTGTATCCTTGATTGATTGTCCGGTGGACTACTCAGAAAATATGAAATTAACCGAGCGATTGAAGGAATTGACATCGCTTGAAGATGAAGTCGCTCAAGCGGAATAGGGAAATTTAATGCACGCGTTTCAGTTTCAAACAACCAAGTCCATTATCAGTGAAGTAGGAAGTACCGCAAAAATCGGTGACCTAATGGCTGAAATGGGCTGTAAAAAAGTTGCCTTTGTTACAGACAAAATCATACTGGAGCTTGGCCTGGCCGACGCTGCCGTCGATGGCCTAAAGAAAGCTGGGGTTGCCGTCCATGTCATCGACGATGTGGTCGCTGATCCACCAGAAGACATGATCCTCAAAGCGGTTGAGGAATCAAAAGCTGAAGGCGTTGATGGCGTCGTCTCAGTTGGAGGCGGTTCGTCCATGGATACAGCAAAGCTTATTGCAGTATTGATTGGTTCCGATCAGCCGATAGAAGAAATGTATGGTGTCGGATTGGTAAAAGGAGGTCGCGTACCAATGATCCTGTCACCAACGACTGCTGGCACCGGCTCCGAAGTAACACCAATATCCATTGTGACAACGGGAACAAATGAGAAAAAGGGTGTGGTCTCTCATCAACTTCTTCCTGATTGGGCAGTTCTTGATGCAGAATTGACCGTTGGTTTGCCGGCACCGATCACCGCAGCCACGGGCATCGATGCGATGGTGCATGCAATCGAGGCCTACACTTCCAAGCACAAGAAAAACATCGTCTCTGACACCTTGGCGAGGCAGGCATTGGACCTCTTGGGCAATTCAATCTACACCGCATGTCACACACCGGAAGATCGCGAAGCACGCTCTAACATGCTGTTGGGTTCCATGCTTGCCGGGATGGCGTTTGCAAATGCACCAGTGGCGGCTGTGCATGCGCTTGCTTATCCGTTGGGCGGGCATTTCAAAGTGCCACACGGCCTCTCAAATGCACTTGTGTTGCCATATGTGCTCGATTTCAACATGTCGGAAGCATCATCTTTATATGCAGAATTGGCACCAATAATTTTCCGCGACACGGCAGGAAAATCAGATGCGGACAAATGTGACGCGATGGTCGAAGGTTTCAAGAAAATGGGACCGGAGCTCGGAATGCAATCCAAACTTGCTGAAGTTGGCGTGAACCACAATCATCTTCCGATGCTTGCTGAAGATGCAATGAAGCAACAGCGTCTGCTGGTCAATAACCCACGTGAAATGACCTATGAGGCAGCGCTCGAAATCTATACTCAAGCGCTATAGCCTAAGTAGAGACAACCGGAAGGGCAGCTAATGTCGAACGACAAATCCAACGAAGGTTTTGAGGCTCTGGCGACCATGTGGCAACAGAGCCAGGAAGCGTTTGTTAATGCGCAGAAGGAAGTTGGCGAGCAGTTCCAGAAATCGCTTAACCAGATGGCCGGTACTGCAAAACCTGATACGTCTGATCCCATTGCGGCTTGGCAAAACCTGATCAAGGCTTGGGTGCCTGCGTGGGACACGGGTCCAACACCATCAGTGAACTGGCCCGGTGATCTTGACTTCCGAAAAGGTCATCAGGCGTTCTTTGAACTGCTCGATCCGCAGAAGTGGACTCAATATGCGCCAGAGCAACTGCGCGTAATGTTGGAGCGCATTGCGCACGGTCCGCAATTTGCTGACCTTGTCATGCCCCAACAACAGATGGCCAATGCATGGCGGGAGACCCTCGATTATCAGCAGGCAGCCTCCGATATGTCAAAGGTGATGCAGAAAGCATGGACTGCCGCATACGAGACTTATTCGCAAAGTTATGCGCTTGAGGATTTGCAAAGTGGGGAAATGAATGAAGCGCTGAACGCATGGCTCAAGTCTGCAAATGAAGCACTTCTCGAAGCTCAAGGAAGTTCCGACTTTTTAGATGCGCAGAAGCGTATGATCCGCGCGTCAACTGAAATACGCGCCAGACAACGGGATATGGCCGAAACGTGGAGTGACGCATGGCAGATGCCAACCCGAACTGAAGTTGATGATTTAACACGTACAGTTCATCAGCTTCGAAGAGAGTTACGCGAATTGAAGCGTGAAGTGGCCAATTTGAATAGTACAGGAAAATAATGCCGACTGAGTTCAACATGGGTGCTTCAAAAAAAAGCCAGGAAGAATTGGCGCTTGAAGCATGGTCACTCGCCATGTCGCAAATGCTCGAAGCGGGGCAGAAAGCACTTCGATCCGGCGGCATGTTGAGTGAGTTGGTGGATGATGATGTCCAGATTGCCGAAGCAGAATACGAGGTTGTGTTTGAGATAGACAAGGTTCGGCTGTTCAAATATGCCCCCACTGGCAAACCGAACAAGGCGATCGCACCGGTTGTAATCTGTTATGGCCTCTTTGGCCGTCAAAGCATGATTGACCTGCAGGAGGATCGTTCCCTCGTTCGCAATATGCTTGCAGCCGGAATCACGGTTTATGTGGTGGATTGGGGTAATCCGACCCGAGCGGACCAGTTTCTCAACTTCGATGACTATGTGGACTTGTATCTCGGTTCCTGCATGGAGTTTGCGGTTTCTGAAAATAACAACAACCCTGTGAACATGTTCGGCATTTGCGAAGGCGGAACATTTGCTGTCATGCTGGCCGCTACAAGACCGGAACTCTTTGCGGGCCTCGCGCTTGCAATCACCCCAGTGGATTTCCACGGTGATCAGGAGAATTTCTGGCTTGGGGAAGGTTTCCTGAATACTTGGATTGGAAATCTCGATCAGCACGATATTGATCTTTTGATCGAAACATATGGGATGCTGCCGGGCGCGATGACTGGTGCAATCTTCTCCTCTCTAACGCCGATCAACTCGATGACGAAATACAATATCGGGATTGCCAATCTCGATGGCAACAAGGATGCCATATTGAATTTTCTTCGCATGGAGAAATGGATTGCGGATCGCCCCGACCATCCCGGCGAGTTGGCACGTCAATGGCTCAATGGTCTTTATCGTGAAAACCAATTAGTGAAAGGTGAATTTGAATTGCTGGGAGAGAAGGTCGATCTTGCAAAAATTACCTGCCCGGTTCTCAACATATATGCGCATCAGGACCACATTATTCCGGTCAGTTGTTCCAAGGCACTTGGAAAGTTTATTCCCAAGGAACGCTATCAGGAAATTGGTTTTCCCGGTGGCCATGTGGGTGTGTTCGTAAGCCGTAAGGCGCAAGGTGTGGTTTCCGGTGGTTTGATTGAGTGGCTTGAAGCATCTGACAAGAAGCCGGAGAAAAAAGCAAAGCCAAAGGCAAAGAGCGAGTAGGTAGCCATGGTCGACAAGGTCGTATCTCTTGAGAATGCAATTGCAACCATTAGCGATGGAGATACTGTCTGTGTCTCAGGCTTTGTGGGAATTGGCACCCCGGAATGCCTGCTTCGAGGAATTGAAGAACGTTTTCTAACCCATGCGATGCCGAAAGATATTTCATTGCTGTTTGCTGCTGCTCCGGGCGACGGTAAGGATCGAGGCCTTAACAGATTGGCACATCCAGGGTTGGTGAAGCGAGCCGTCGGCGGGCATTGGTCTTTGGTGCCAAAACTTGGCGCTCTCGCCATGCAAAACAAAATTCAAGCTTACAACTTGCCGCTTGGGTGTATCTCGCAACTCTATCGTGACATCGCTTCTGGAAAGCCTGGTATGTTCTCCAAGGTGGGACTTCATACTTTTGTTGACCCACGCCAAACTGGCGGCGCGATCAATGACTGCACCGAAGAGCCGCTGGTTGAGCTTCAGGAAATTGCTGGTGAGGAATGGCTTTTCTATAAATCTATCCCGGTTAATGTGGCGCTGATTAGAGGTACAACAGCCGATCCTTTGGGCAACATAACCATGGAACGTGAGGCGCTGACGCTTGATATGTTGCCAATTGCCATGGCTGCCAAAAATTCCGGCGGTCTCGTCATTGCGCAGGTTGAGCGGATTGCGGCACCCGGTTCTTTGTCGCCGAAAGAAGTAGTTGTGCCGGGCAATCTGGTGGATTGCGTGGTGGTGTCTGACAAGGATGAGCATCTGCAAACCTATCAAACCCCTTACAATCATGGGTTCTCAGGACGCATGAAAGCGCTCGTTGACACGCTGGAGCCGATGGAACTTTCAGAACGGAAGATTATTGCACGGCGCGCCACGATGGAGTTGCCGGTCAACGGAATTGTCAATCTGGGTATTGGCATGCCGGAAGGCGTAGGGTCGGTTGCCAATGAAGAACGCATCATAGATTGTATTACGCTCACAACCGAAGCAGGTGTTCATGGTGGTGTTCCGCAATCCGGCCTTGATTTTGGTGCTGCGATCAATGCAAGCGCGATCATTCAAACAAATCAGCAGTTTGATTTTTATGACGGGGGTGGTCTTGATCTCGCCTGTCTCGGCATGGCCCAAGTCGATCAATACGGCAATGTAAATGTCAGCCGCTTCAAGGACCGGTTTGCAGGCGCAGGGGGGTTCATAAACATCTCACAGAATGCGCGGAAGGTTATATTCGTTGGCACCTTTACAGCCGGCGGTTTGCGGATTGAGATCTCAGATGGTGAATTGAAAATCCTTCAGGAAGGGCGGAATAAGAAGTTCATTTCTGATGTAGAGCAGATCACGTTCAATGGTCCGTATACGGCAGAGCAGGGCAAGGAGGTTCTGTATGTAACCGAGCGCTGTGTGATGCGCCTAACGCCTCAAGGGCTTAAGATTACAGAAGTTGCACCGGGTATTGATATCGAAAAAGATATTCTCGCACATATGGATTTCATGCCGATTGTGGACGATCCTACCATGATGGATCTGAGACTTTTCAACGACCGTCCGATGAAGCTGCGTAAGGAAATGCTTGAAATTCCAGTTTCTGAACGGCTGGTATTTGATGAAGATGCCAATACGGTTTTTGCCAATCTGGGTGGTCTTGATATCTCTACTAAAGAGGAATTGGACGCCCTTGATCGAGAATCCAATGCTTTCTTCCTGGCACTTGGAAGAAAGGTCAACATTGTGACAAACTATGACGGCATTTCGATTGCTCCCCGTCTCGAAGCCAAGTTCATGAACCTGCTGGGACAGTTGGAATATGATTATTTCCTGACAGCCACTCGTTACACCACCAGTGCGTTTATGCGTCAGAAGCTTGGGCATGAACTATCAAACCGGTCGATCCCGCCGCATATATTTGAAAGTCGGGAAGAGGCTGCAAACTATTTGGCGCAGAAACTCGCGGCTGAATAACGCAGCATCACGGTAATTCATTATCGCGATTGACTCCGCCATATGGCTTTGCTTAAATAGAACAAACAGTGAACATTTGATACAATAATGCGCAGGCAAACAGCAAACCTTGCGACGCTTAAGCACGTCGTCTCATCGTTGGAGGGAAGGAATGAACACCAGTTCGTACCTGATCCTGCCAGTGATGCTACACGTCTGACTTTTGGCGAAGAGCTGCTGGATGATCATCTCGAAGGTGGGCTTTTATCTGGTTGCATGCATGAAATACGATGCGACTATGCCCGGGATATTGGTGCGGCATCGGCTTTTCTGTGCGCGTTTTTGGCCCGAAATCATGCAAGGTCTGGCAAACTTGTCTGGATTGTGGATCCGGCAGCAAGGATTGATGCCGGTCAAATGTCCCCTGACGGATTATGGCAATTGGGGCTCGACCCGTCAGACGTGATATTGGTGCATCCGCGTGACTTGAAAACAGCCATCTGGACAGCAGGTGAGTCAGCCCGTGAGGGCGGGCTGGCAGCCATTGTTTTTCAGGTTAAAGGCAATCCAAAAATGCTGGACCTGTCCGTTAGCCGCAAACTGATGCTGCGTGCGCAGGCAAGCCAGACCCCTTTCTTTTTGCTGCGTCAGGGCGGACAGGAGGAAGCCTCCAGTGCCACCACGCGCTGGCAGGTAACACCATTATCCAGTGATCAAAATCAAGACTTTAAGCAGGGGATCGGGCCAATGCGGCATCGCCTGACCCTCGAACGCAACCGCACAGGCCAAACGGGGAACTGGCCGGTGTCATGGCAATCAGCACAAAGGACATTCCGCCATGCCGCAACAAAGATATCCCCAACGCGTTATCTCTCTGCAGTTTCCACATCTCGCGACAGACCGGATCTCCCGTTATCGATGGGGCAAATCATGGCGTTTGAAAGAGCTTCCTGAAACTCCTCCACTTGTAATCTTTGACACAATACAAAACGCATTACGCATCACGGCGCATGAAAAAAGCGAGCGGCTTTCCGGTATCTATGTAGGGCAAAGCCTCAGCGACGCGCGTGCCATCAATCCACATATTGAATGTATTGAGCATGATTATAGCGCAGATAATGCCTTGTTGCATTCCATTGCCAGGTGGTGTGAACGGTACACGCCGCTGGTTTCCATGAGCGGTGAAGACGGCCTGTTTCTGGATATCACAGGATGCGCCCACCTGTTTAAAGGTGAAGCTGCAATGCTTGAAGATATAGAGAAGCGCTTGGTGGGGCAGGGGCTTGATGTGAAGCTTGCTTGTGCCGATACGCCGGGTGCTGCATGGGCGCTATGTCGATATGGACAGACAAGAATAGCCAAGCCATCAGGCCATGTGCCCCTTATCGAACCTCTGCCATTGCAGGGTTTGCGGTTAGGGAAGGATGAAGTTCAAGCCTTGAACAAACTGGGGTTCAAGACCATTGGATGCTTATACAATATTCCGCGCGCGCCACTTGCTGCACGGTTTGGGTCACTGGTCCTCTCACGCCTTGATCAGGCATTGGGTGACATAGATGAAGTGCTATCCCCCTTGCGCCCTGTTTCAGAACTTGTTTCTGAAAAGCGGTTTGCCGATCCGATCGTGGATGAAGAAGACATCAAGCGTACAATCTTTCTGTTATGCGAGAATGCTGTGCCAAACCTTGAACGGCGTGGGTTGGGAATGCAGGCGTGCGAGTTGATCCTGTTTCGCGCCAATGGTGAGATTGAAACCATTGTGACGGAGGCATCCACTCCATTGCGCAATGCAAGTCGAATGGCGGCTCTGTTTGATGAGCGCCTTGCTGCCTTGCATGATGACTGGGAGGCAGGTTTCGGTTTCGATATTTTGCGACTTTCCATCCTAAGAGCAGCACCTTTTCATGAGGATCAGCAAAAACTTATTGTCAAAGAGCAGGCAGGGACTGCTGAAGAGACCAGTCATCTCATTGACCGTCTGTCTGCTCGACTTGGCAAGGACCGTGTTCAGGTTTTCGCGCATTGCGATACGCATATTCCTGAACGCCGGTTTGCATTACAGTCTGCGTTGGATGCAGAGGAGGCAAAAAGTTTCCCAACATTAAACACGCATCAGCAGAGTGTCATCACGCGACCACTCATCTTGTTTTCAAATCCCGAGCGGGTGGATGCAATTGCCGAAGTGCCGGAAGGGCCGCCGCTAAAATTTCTTTGGCGCAAGGTGAGCTATGACGTTGTTCGTGCCGAGGGACCTGAGCGTATTGCCTGCGAGTGGTGGAAAGATGGCCGTACCGCTTATACACGAGACTATTTCAGGATTGAGGACAGGGAAGGTTACCGGCTCTGGTTGTTTCGTCACGGGCTTTATGAACGCGAAACGCAAGCACCTAATTGGTATGTGCATGGCATGTTTGGATAATGCACATGAGCTATGCCGAATTATCCGCTGAAAGCAATTTTTCTTTTCTGCGTGGGGCATCGCATGCAGAAGAACTGGTCGTGCGTGCGCAACGGTTGGGTCTTTCAGGACTATCGATCACAGATATCAACTCTGTTGCAGGACTTGTGCGCGGACACATGTCTGCAAAGGAAGCCGGTCTTGCCTTTGCCCCCGGTTGCAGACTGGTGTTCATTGATGGAACACCGGATATTCTTGTCTGGCCTGTAAGCCGTAAAGGTTGGGGCAATCTGTGTGAGTTGCTTAGTTTGGGGAAACGTCGCGCGCCTAAAGGTGAATGTCATTTGGAGCTGGAAGACCTATTTGCTCATGGCAGTCAATTGTTGATGGCAATACACCCTGCCAACCATGCGTGTGAGCATTTGGGTCAGACCTTGAAAGCGCTGATGGGCCAATTTTCCGAGCAAGTCTATCTCGGGCTTGTTCGTGACTATGGTGATATGGATCAGCGTCGTTTGAAGGAGGTTTCCGATCTTGCAACTCAGCAGGGTGTGCCACTTGTTGCCCTGGGAGATGTTCTCTACCACACACCAGAGCGTCGCCCTTTACAGGATGTTATTACGTGTATCAGGCAAGGGGAAAAACTTTCCACGATTGGCACTGGCCTTGCCCCCAATGCGGAGCGTTATCTGCGTGATGCCGACGCAATGCATCATGCCTTTAAAGGATATGAAGATGTGGTTGCAAGAACGGTCGAGTTATTCAATCGGCTGAATTTTTCCCTGGATGAATTGAAATACCAATATCCTGATGATCCGACTTTCGAAGAATTGGATAATGTGCCCATGCCGTCGCAGCAGGCACTGGAGCTGCTCACGCAAATTGGTCTTGAGCGACGGTATCCGAAAGGAGCCCCTCAGAAAGTATTATCCCAGATCAAGTATGAAGTAGAGCTGATCAGGAAGCTGGATTATGCATCTTATTTTCTGACGGTCTACGACATGGTCAGGTTCGCCAGAAGTCAGGACATTCTGTGTCAGGGTAGAGGCTCTGCTGCCAATTCGGCAGTGTGTTATTGCCTTGGGATCACCGAGGTGGACCCGTCTCAAATGGACCTGTTGTTTGAGCGCTTCATCTCGGAAGAACGTAATGAACCGCCAGACATTGACGTCGACTTTGAGCATGAGCGCCGCGAAGAAGTCATTCAATATATTTATAAAAAATATGGCCGGGAGAAAGCGGGACTTGCCGCAACTGTCGTGACCTATCGCGCACGTTCGGCCATTCGCGAAGTAGGTAAGGTTTTTGGTCTGTCGGATGATGCGATCAGCGCAATTTCCGGTACCAAATGGGGAAGCTGGTCGCGAGAAGTGGATAAGGAAGATGCAAGGCGCGCTGGCTTGAATCCAGATGACAAGCATCTGGCGCAAATGCTTGACCTTGCTCAACAATTGATGGGTTTTCCACGCCATCTCTCCCAACATGTGGGCGGCTTTGTTATCACCCGAGACAGACTTTCATCGCTCATACCGATTGAAAATGCAGCGATGGAAGATCGTACGATTGTCGAATGGGACAAGGACGATCTTGAAAGTCTTGGCATGCTGAAAATCGATGTGCTGGCGCTTGGCATGCTGACCTGCATTCGAAAAGCATTTGAGTTTTTTGCCCTCCATTACGACCGCCAGGAAACGCTCTCCTCTATCGGGCCGGATGATACGCCGACCTATGACATGATATGCCGTGCAGATACGGTGGGTGTGTTCCAGATTGAGAGCCGTGCCCAGATGTCGATGCTGCCGCGTTTGCGACCGCGTAATTATTATGATCTGGTGATTGAAGTGGCAATTGTTCGTCCGGGTCCAATTCAGGGCAACATGGTTCATCCATACTTGAAACGCCGGCAGGGGAAAGAGCCGGTTGTCTTTCCGAGCAAGGAACTTGAAGGCGTATTGGGCAAGACCCTTGGTGTTCCGTTGTTTCAGGAGCAAGCCATGAACATTGCAATTGTCGCGGCGAAATTTCCTCCCGGTGAAGCGGACAAGTTGAGGCGCGCCATGGCAACCTTTCGCAGGGTTGGTACGATTGGCTCCTTTCATAAGAAGATGGTCGAAGGCATGGTTGCCAATGGCTATGACCGCGAGTTTGCGGATCACTGTTTCAAACAGATTGAGGGATTTGGCGAGTACGGATTTCCGGAAAGCCATGCGGCAAGTTTCGCACTTCTGGTTTATGTGTCTTGCTGGCTCAAGTGCCATTATCCGGATGTCTTTTGTGCCGCGATTATCAACTCACAGCCGATGGGCTTTTACGCGCCGGCTCAGCTTATTCGCGATGCACGCGAACATGGCGTGGATGTGCGGGAAGTGGATATTAATTTTTCAAGCTGGGATTGTACACTTGAGGCAGATGCTGAAGCAGGTGAGATAAACCCGCAACATCGTGAAATGGCGAATGCCATGAAGAATACACATGCGGTGCGATTGGGTTTGCGGTTGGTCAAAGGTGTTGGTGAAGAGCAAGCAAGGCAGCTGGTTGAAAAACGGGGCAGGGGATATGACAGTGTACGGGATTTGTGGATGCGGTCAGGTTTGCCGCGTGCTGTGATTGAAAAACTGGCAGATGCCGACTGTTTTCGTTCCATAGGTCTCGACCGGCGCGATGCGCTTTGGGCTGTAAAGGCACTTGATCCGCTTTCCAGCAGTGAGCGCCTGCCTCTGTTCTCAACTGTAGACAGTTCTAATTTACAGCAGGAACCTGAAGTAGCACTCAATCCCATGCCGCTTGGTGAGCATGTGATGATTGATTATCAGTCACTGACATTTTCACTCAAGGCGCACCCCATCAGCTTTCTAAGGAACGAGTTAAAGCGTCGACGTTTTGTTACCAATGTCGAACTGCAAACATTAGGAAATGGGAACCGGGTGACAGTTGCGGGATTGGTTCTTGTGCGCCAACGACCGGGTTCTGCTAAAGGCGTGGTCTTTGAAACGATAGAGGATGAAACCGGCGTTGCAAATGTGATCATTTGGCCCAAGACATTGGAAAAATATCGAACGCTGGTTTTGGGAAGTCGCTGTGTTGGTATCACAGGCAAACTGCAGCACGCAGATAACGTGATCCATGTTGTGGCGCAACATATCGAAGACCTCACGCCCATGTTGGCTGACTTTCATCATAATGAGATGACGATTGAAAGCCTCGCCAATGCCGATGAGGTTCGGCGTCCGGTCGAGGATATTCGTCAAAAGATCAAACCACGCTCACGGCTGCAACGATTGTTGAAAGATGCACCGGAATTAAAACAGGATTACGCTGAAATTTCGGCAAAGCGTCACGTTCAAAGCGCTCTACCAAAGGGGAGAAACTTTCACTAGGGCGCGTACTCAACTCCAAAATGTGACTGCACAGCAAAGCCAATCATGGAATGGATGAAGTATGGAGTCATGCAGTTTTCAAAGCGGGTTGCACCTGCTTTTCAAAGAGTGTGTAGAAGTCTTCCGGAGGGATGGCGAGATTGAATTCAGCTTCCTCCTTGCTCATCCAAACAAGCCAGTCTTCAAAGAGTTCCTCGGCATCATGAAATTTCCATCGGATGCACCGCTGCTCCAGATGCATGTAGCCTTCCCGGGCCGATAATCCTCTGCAACTTACAAAAGGTGACTGAAGCCCAATCAGATAATCAGGCTCGAACTGTAGAAGCGTCTTTGCGATCAAATACCGGGTAAAAAGGCAGGTGAGTGAGCCTCCCCGGAAATCTTTACGGATCCAAAGTCCGCCATGATAAAATACATTTCCGCAGATTGTTTGTGCCGATGCAGAAAGCCTCCACGAAGTGTTGTACAGGTCGACTTGCTGCCCACCTGGTCGCAATTCGTTGATGCGGTATTGCATAAACGCAGCAAGATTGCCTTCGCCCAATTCAATGGACCTCATGGCTTGTGTCTGGACAATTTCGCGATTGGCGTCGCGACCAATAAGCCACAAGCCATCAACCATATCGATGTCGGATTCTACCGACCGAAAAATTGGATCAAGCGGTTGTTCGCGGTCGCTGTCAGAAGCAAGATAATTGAAAACCTCAAAGTCGGTTCCCGACTGCAAGCATACACCCAAGCTCTCAATAAGCGTTTCGCAGCGGGTCACGACCTGCTGCAGGTTCAAAAGTTCAGAAGTTTGCATAACAAAAAAGTCCACACACTTTTTTGTCCCATTCACCCCTGCATTTGCATTGGGACGGTTTCATTTAACCTATGGCGAATTCTCCATAAGCAGATCATCCGATATTGGCAAAATGTCCCCAACATCCAGATTTGAAAAGTCCAATTGATTTGTCCGCGCCACCATTGATCCCAAAACCGTGTCTCCATCGGGCAGGCGAAGCGGAATCAAAAGACGTTGATAATTCACAGGCTCTAATGTGGTTCCTCCATCGCGGCTGAAGGCGGTGTGAATGTGGTCATATTTGGGTGCGCCCCATTCCAGCACAGAATCATAGGCCGCGACCACAAATTTATGATCATGATGGTTGCTCTCATCATCACCAACAACCTTGCCGACTGCGCTCTGCGCCCAAGTGAGGCCAAGCCAGGAAACGTAGGAAGATTTTTGACCTACATAGGTACAAAGCCAGTTTCCGCGTGCTTTCCTATAGATAAGCAAATACTCTCGCAAATGATCAAAGGCGGAGTTTTCAAGCTGGGCATTCGCTTCACTCCAAGCG
>JAAUYH010106615.1_pt1 | contig 21130 bp, 10 predicted proteins | sample 7278061 | NCBI WGS metagenome assembly JAAUYH01 (sample SAMN14350203, study PRJNA611818) | marine sediment metagenome | isolation source: surface marine sediment (0.6m) | place: French Polynesia: Moorea | collected 2018-08 | reverse complement strand
CCCTAACCACTCTGCTCTAATATCGCAATTAGCAAATGTGCAGATGATCAATTTTTTTACTCCACTGCATGTTCTCTAACAAAGTCTTGACCTCCGTTATGTTTGTCCTCCACGCGGGTGCTTTTGAACTTGAACTTCGATTAATGCAAATGCTATTTCTTCAAGAGAGGCGTTTTAAACCGTTCCAACGGCATACTTCAACATGCAGTCCAAATGCTGCGTTCATGATACACAGTGCTGGGAATTTGAAATTGTCCTTCAATATTTATTGAATCAGACCTATGCCTTCAAATAGCCGAGAATATCACACGAATTATGGTTTTCCCTGTAGAACCGTTAGGAAAAACGAGAAACCAGTCGCCATTTGGTTTTGGGCTCAACTACTTCTCTGCTCTCGCTAAGATCTTCTGGACAGATTTCTAATTCTGACAAATAGTACATACTTCTGCGCTATGCCTATCTCTCTCTGTCGCAAGCATTCCTCATTCAGACATGAAAAAGAGATCCAAATCATCACACTGGAGTTTCAAATCTTTGTTGCTATCCTTTCCATACTTTTCCAACTTTCTCAATGAAATCGATGTATAAAACTTAACCAAGTATCGATCACTGTATACAGTAAAAAATACATCTGGATTCTTGAGTAACTTTACTTTCAAGTGATCTGCAAAACTGTCTAGACTTTGCATTCAAAGCTCCAAGATTAAAGCAATTATTCTTTTAAAGTTCGGCCTGTAGCCTGTAATCGTTCTTTCCTGCTTGTTCAGTACTCGGGAAAGTACCAGAACTGAAAAAACTGGACGATCATGTCATGTAGTGCTGTAAACTGTCGCAAACATATTTTTTTTGGAATTTGGCATTCTTCCAGTACAAATGAATATCCTAACACGATAGAATGGTTATTCTTATAGAAAAAAATTATAACCATAGATTTAGTATGATATCTGACACTTGTTTCTTATTTTTTTTGATTCGGCGATAGCTTTATATCAACAAAGTTAAAGAAAGAGTCAGATATTGATATTGAGCTGCATTATCAAATTTCATATTTTGCATGCTACAAGTTTAATAAATTTCGGCTTCTGTTTGATAGCTTTCTGATTGAATGATTCGAGAACAAATTCAGATCCGTTGAAAATTTGATGCGCTTCTTTTGCCATGGGAATGGCTTGAGTGAAAAGTTCCTGCTTCCAATCACAGAGATAATCTTGATAATTTTTGGCACTAGGTAAATTTTTTAGTATTTAACGGTTCTTGTAGCAATATCTGGTCATTTGGCCTTTTTCCACGATGTGCATACAATTAGATTTAATTATAGCATATGTATAATGTGATATGAAATAAAGGCGAATTAACTTAGAAAATGCGGTTTTCCGGAAAGAATGATTCTCAGTTTACTCGATATCTCGCCAACAAATTCAATATTCTAATTAGAGTGCTATGTGCACTAATACTAATGCGATGGCTGTAATAAAATTTTTCGAAATTTATTTGTTGAAGAGGAAGCTACTACTAATTCGAAAGTTTCTTGGCTCTGCATTCGTGGGACATACAACAGAAAGTACAATGAATTTTTCGAGTCATGCGAAACAAAAAATTTGAAAGAGAACTTTGAACCTTCCTATATGCACATGAATTATTTAAGAAGAGGCTTTCATACCTTATAAACGGGGATCATTCTTGTCGGTTACAGCCAGAAAAAGAAGCATCGTGTGCGAACGCAAAAACGTAGTAGAAAATTACATTGAAAAGGTGAGGTGCCACGGACCCCTCTTATCCCACTGGTGGGCAGCGTTGATCAACCGAGACACGGGAGGTGGAACCCCGCATTACAGGAGCATGTGTTGGGGGTTTCACCTGGTCAGAAACCACTGCCACCCCACCGGGTAGATCCAATTTTAGTACCTACTTGTTTTTTGCAGTTTTTATTTTAGTGCTGTAGTATTTTCCGGTATCCCATTTTAGGTAGTATTATTTTATTGCGGACTACTATAAGTAGTCCGGGCACTCCTGGAGTAAAACCAAGGATTTTGGCCCAAACTGCAGCCCCAACGGGATAACTTCGTCTTCTACAACCGTTTGCGGCCCATTTTGGTGACCCCCCACGTCGGGTTTGCGGGATCCTTGACGCACAGGTATGCAGAAACACCTAAGGGTGGCCGTTCAACGGCGTTGCCGACCTATCCTATCTCTACCTCCCATCCGGGGCTGGCATCCCCTTCTCGGGGGGGGGGGGGTGTTCGAGTTGCTCGGTGTGGTTCTACAGTCGCCACATCCCTTTTCGGGTGATAATTTCTCCTTTAGGGCGACTTCTCTCCTGGGTTTAGTGTGTGTTCTGCTTATACTATCACGGGTTGCAGTACAAAAGGAGTAAAAGTTGCTGAACAAATACGGTGGGAGAAACAGTTTTTCATGATCATACTGATGTTAAAGAAAGCAGTACAGATAGAGAATATTGAAACTACCTTGAATGTTTGGAACAACTCCATCGATTTATTTCAGATATTTTCATCCTATTCTACAGGAAATGGTGAGATATAACTGCTGTTGTAGATTAATGTATTCAGACTTCAAAAGTATTAACCATTTATCTAGCTTTTCTTGACAGTCCGTTCAGTTGTGAATTATGAGTGGCAGTATAAGAAATAATTCGTAACTCCATTTCAGATTCAGTACTAATGATATTTACGAAAAGCAGGCTGTGAGGTGCCTTGAAGTGTTTCATAAACTCGACCAGTTCCTTTCCTACGACAAATAACAGGCAAATCAATTTGTTGTGAAACTTATGGTCGGCTTGCTCGCTACTGGCCGAGTAGAAACATCTGGCAGGATCTGTAGAGCAGTCTTGCAGTACGTGAGAATGGTACATGAAAAAAGTAGGCAACCCATGTAAATAATGTTGCTTCGAATTGCTAGTGCATACACAAATGTGTAATGCCGACTAAAATATCAAATCCAACGATAAAAGTCAACACCATTCATAGAGAATAGCATTGAATAAAATTACTTGAAAGAGGTGGGACGTAAATATAATGCGTGGTTGTTATGCATCATGATACGTATATTTCTTTTCTGGTGTGCTAAATTGAATGAAGCTATTCGTTTCGGCATTCATCAAGGTGTCGTCAAATATGGCTGGGATTTCAGGATACTGCTCTCTCTTATTCACAACAGTCGTACCTATTATACCCAACATCAGAATGAAGCCCCCTTTCGCCAAGAGGACCATATAAGCAATTATCTATAGCAGTATTGGAACGGTCCCCTTCTTTATAAAATGAAGAAAATGAAAAGAATTAAAACAACACTACACAATCTCTAATTCTCGAAAGCAGTTTTCTGCATGGTAGTATAATTCTTGAAGCCTGCAAACCTTTTCAATCTCATCATCACTACTGATGGTGATAACAACATCATCATTATGACAGAGTTGATCCGCAAACTTCTCTTTAACCAAGCCATCGGCACAATAGGTTCCGATTCACTATCTCGATTTTCAATCAAATCGAATTTTTCTTTCACGCCAATCTGGGCTGTTTTCACAAGCTTTTTCCTGCCTAGGTACACTAATTGCGATAATTGCCGGTTTTCGTTAATGATACGACTTTCGTTTCGAAGGATTCTTCCGACCACGCCGAGTTAGTTGAGTGGAGCTCAAGTTCGGCAAGATCAAGTATCTGAGAACTCAGCACATCAATCGACTGTCGAAGTTGGTGAACTTGGCATGAAGGACTCATGTTGTTCCACTAATTCTTAACCAAAACCTCTTTGAATACGCATCATTTTTCCGGCGCTTATTTTACCTATAAAAGAGGAAGGGGATTCATCAAAATATTGGCATACATATAATGATCAACATTTTTCTATATTCGCTTACAGACATGAACAGCAATGTGCATGCATCCAAATTATTCGGAGTACTGTTGGGATAATATACTGATCATATTGCTTGCATCTTTTTGAGTACAGCAAGAGAGTAACCAAATTATTCTTTGAGGGTATCGCGCTATTACTTTGATTTTTATCAACCCTGGAACAGTTGAATGATTGTCTCATTGTTAACAGGCTAAATGCATTTCCAGGTAACTGTTTGACTAGAAATTTTATACGTTAACAGCCTGTTCTTGAGGAATCGCGAAATCGTACATATCGTAAGGATATCGATAACATACTTAGAGGGATGAGGATCTCTATTTCTACAGTGCTAAAATAAAGGAAAAAGAAATAATTGGCACTGAAAAGGACTGCTAATTAAATACAATAATATGATGGAACTAAATGTGAATGAATCAATAAGAGATAAATGAATTGAAGTCGAATTACTTTGGAAATTCCACAATTCGACATACACGCATAGCTGTAAACGAGCTATTCAGACGAACTGCTGTACTTTGAAGGAACAAGGTGGAATAACCAGTTCAACGAGCTGTACTATGTCATTGCCCAGCTAACTTTGCAGGATGTGGTTATCAAAAATCGTCAAAAGAAATCAATTCTTGTGCGCTCACTTGCAGAATCTTTATCAGTCGTATCTAAAATTGCAACTGCTCGGCAAAAAATGACGATTGAATGTCAAGATGTCTTCATTCGGATTGAGATTGATTGAAAGAAGAACCAACGCAGCCTATAAGGCCAAAAAGAAAGTCTAAGGAAATTTTTACGCCTGCGAAGGCTCAAACAGCTAAAGCTGATGTTGCAATATGGGGCAGTAGCAAAGACGTCAAGCTAATTCAAAAAAAACCATTCTATGCGAGAAAACTGATCGTTTCAGGCGAGATGCAGACAGTACAGAGAATTTAGGAAGAATGATAATATTCATAATCATTATCAAAGAAACAGACTGAAAGAAGGTCTGTTAAATCAAAGAAATAAAAAATTGATGACAATCGAAATGAAAATATTGGTTTTAAGGAGTTTGTATGCTCATCGAACCATTGTTAGAAAGAAATCTCGTGAAAAATTTCAAAGATCGAACCTCCATCAGGTGGATTTATGTACAAGATCAAATTCAAGAGTAGTAATGAAGAATTTTCTGCAAAAAAAGTTCTGATTGATTCATTACCCCTATAGGAACTAGTTGCTGATTTCGTAGTTGCTCTGTATTTTGGAGCTAATAAAAATAAGAACAGAGCCGGCATTGCTAATTTTTTCAGCAAAGTTATGGCAGAACTTCCGATAGGAAAGGAAGTAATTATTGAAGCGTGACGTGATGGAGCATTTTCTACCAAAATTTTGGTTGTTTCTCTTCTCTCAAACCAATTCTGGGGTCGTTTTATCAATAATATCAGAGAATGTTTACAATTTTTCTACTCAAGGCATACATTCTATATTATTAGCGAGCATTGACTCGAAAAATGCCTCTAATCAATCAACACGGGAAATCCAAACTCCAGGATCAACCATTTCAAACAAATGCTAGGGAAATGAGAACTCGGATTGATTGAGATATGCCTAAAAGGGATGGAAGCCTTGTGCTCGAATGAAAAACAAAAAATTATTGAATTTGATGAGTAACCAAGCACAACAATACCCTGAGAAAGCTCCATATTTTCCGATGCGGCATAACGATAAGTGGCATGGTATTTATCGAAGAATTTATACTGAAGACTGTGAAATGATCCTAGTCCGCATATCGGATTTCATTCCCCCAGTAGGTGAAGTATTTTTTGATGGGATTGGAAGAAAAGTTGTGCAAGAGCCAGAATTCGTTACGATGAAACTCAAATTAGCGCAGTTTTTGAACTTATTTTTACAGAAATCTGTTCATCAAAGGAGGAGTGTAATACTAATCTTCCAAGAATTTCAGAAGTAGCATGCACATATCCAACATGTGGATCCGAAATTAGCAGAGAAAACAATGATCTTCTAAGGAGCAGATTTTGGCTTTTCGAAGTATCTTTATTCAATGCTCAAGTATAAATTCTCCTCAAGATCAAGATTTCTTTTCTCGCTATTATCTGTAATGATCTTTTTCGCTTCTAACTCTGTTAAACTCGTAAACTACTTATAAATAAGTACCTTGCTAATTTGGACATCACATAGTTCGAATAGCTGGATTCATAAGTGCGTTGAAGTGTATCGCGCTTTAAAACAAACATTTAGCCAATGATCAAATAATATGGAATGGAAAGCACTAAATATGTTAAAACTCTACTCCCAAAAAAGCACATATTTTCCGGCTCGAGGAAATGGGTATATGGCTGTGGTCAAGCGGATTCTGTGCTACGTCGTGGCGAAGCTGAATATTGGTTTCTTTTACACTCATTCTTGTCGACTGCTATATTAGTCTCTACTAGCCTTCATAGATGCTGATAGAAGCAGATCCTCAAAGAATAGAAATTAAACCTCAGGTAGCGCAATCGACATTAGTGGGAATTTTCCAAGGGAGGGTGAACAGTACGCCAACATGATTAAGTTCCCATATAAAACAAGAGCAATGTTGGCATACAGATCAAGCACTATGACGGAGAACCCATTCGCGGTCTTGAATTGCAGAACAAGAAAAGTAATTCCAAAACAACAGCACGGTTGCTCATCCTAAAAACATCTTTTACCAATCAGAGTGGGCCGTAGTCGAACCATTGCATCGTTTAGTACGGCCAAACGAAGATACGCAGCATAGAACCTGCTGTCATTCTAATACCTGTACCTTCCTATAGCCGATGGGAGCACCTAATGAACAAAGTAGCCGCTTACAAATTATTCTAAAACAACAAATTACCATTTACCCCAATTCAAAGCAGCATAGACCCCAAAACACTGGATTACTATATTGACTGCGTTGTCTGGGAAGAGTAAGTTGGCGTAGTCACGATCGCAGATCAATAACGTACGTCAAAAACTAAGTGAGGGGTAACATCTAATCATCACATACATGATTACACAACTGCAACCGAGTTCTTTGCTTTGTATTTAGTGAATCATCGAAGTGGCCGGAAAGACGCAAAAATATAGGAATCTCTACAATATTTCCTCCAGAACTTGCTCACATGGAGAAAAAATGATATACAGCATCATGATCATCGAATCCGTCCATTCTATTGGATTCGATCAAACTAGTGCCAGCATAAATCTCGTCTGTATTAATAGTTTCAATTTATTTGTTTAGTATCTTGCAAGTATTAGTTTTAAAACATGGTTCTCGAAGTACAATAGAATCAATCTCTTTCCTACGTTTCAATTCTGCATACTCTCATAACACTGGGTCAAATTAAGAACGAGCATCAGCAAAGGCAATACTTTCTCGATCAAAAGCAAGTGTCAAAAAATTCAAACAATTGTAGTTTTCAATACGTCCGTCTTAGATAGCGGGTGGAAATAAGTTTTGCGCATCATCATCATCGTCAAAAGTTAACTATTCGCTCTTTTAAAAGAAAAATTTGAGAATTTCAGAAGATGAAGTGCGGCTTGTAAACTCATTGCATTATGGTTGTAACGAGTTATGTGCTAGAAGCTCGGCGGCAGAGAAAGGGCGAGATAGTTTCTTCATCAATTTGTTGGTTCCAGATACTATTTTCAAATCTCCCGAAACTAATGTACGAAGAATTGTGACAGTAGCTTCCAACGCATCCTTTCTTTAGTAGATGGATTTTTTCTGTTGGTGCTACAGTTGTTACCAATAACTATTCAATTACAGGCACAGAACGAATGTGCTTAATAATCTCACATGGTTTTCAGCCCTTTGGCTGTCTTCTGCCCCATAATTCAAGATACTAAATATATTGCCATCAACTTTAGAGATTCATGTGGATAAATTCTGTAAAAAGCAATATGAGTTATCGCAGGAGAACTTCAGCCACAAATAGATATAACGAATTAATAGGGAAGAGCGAAATATTTTGCGGTTCACCCATGTGATCAGATGATCCAAATACGTTCGTACTGTGGTAACAGAAATACATTCGTATTTGAAAAAAAGCATAAGAAATTTGTTCTCAGTAACCGAAAAGACTGCAAGCCTACGACCATAAAACGTGTCCAGCCACAGATATCAAATATTTTTCTTCGATAGTATGGGTTAGACTTCTTAAATCAAGACGCAAAAGAGACAGAGATAGTAAATTTTTTCACAAAATCTCTTGCTCATACTTCGAATGATGTCTCTGGAAGTGGTCTGCTAAATCAGTTTATCCATGAATATGTAACTTCCTTTTACAACTGCATTTGCCTACCTAAATTTTATGGTTTGGATGCATCTGAGTAAAGAACTTAGTCACTAAATTTCTACTCTGACAGCAATGCATTATGCTTACGCGAAGCAAATATTGCAGCGAATGCATAAAAATAGTCAACGTCATGCAAATCTAGTTATTCGAGACCCACAGACCGCTTGGATATATAAGAATCAATAAATATGAAAGCAAAAGAACCGATTAAGGAAGATCAATTGATTCCAAGCACCTCGGGATACATCACTTTTTATATTGCGAATACGGTTTGTGCCCTAATTACAAAGTAACGGCCCCAGAATAGACCATGTATTCGCTATCTTAATCAGTTTCTTTCTTCTCAGAATAGGTAAGAAGGTTTAGGCTGCGTGAGGCTGCTTTGTCATCGAAAATTAATATGGTTCATTTCCCGAATTATTCCCTGCTGTACACTACCAAGAATTCAACTCAATTAAATAGAAAACGAACATTCTCTACTAAAACTTCTGGTCTATTTTTCCCGATCAATTAGGGTATCATTTCCAATCAGCTGGTTTTCTTCCCTTTTCCAAATTTTCTCCTTGACGAACTGTTGGAAGGCAGAATTTGTTGTAATTTAACTAAGGACAGGCGTATCTTTGATGCAATGATGAATGAAATAGTACTACATTTGGATTCTTGTTTCTTCGAAACTCCAAATTAATACGAAATCAAGGCTTTTATCCATATTTAACTCAAAAGCGGGTTTTTTTCGAATGAACATAAAGTGAACTTTAATTTTTCAGTTTTGATGCTCTAATTTTGCGCCTCGTAGTATTTCGGCTTTTATACCAGATAGGTAGCGAATAAATGCGCACCTACAACTCGCAAGAGGTTTTTTTAAGTTCAAGCGGTATCTAGGGAGAACGTGGGAGTCTTTCTTAATGATAACGGGTTCAAAAGATTCTATATTCCCTATCCGTAAAGCTAGACGTCTTCAATCATCTAGAACTGCACTCTAAAATGCCATCCAAGTCGTAGAATAATCTCCAGGTTGTAAAATGAATTATAGAGTTCGATTTACGAAATGCAGAGAGTAATAAACAATAAATTCGTGAGACTCTGACTTTAGAAAAGACTACTTTTCAACTGCCAAAGCTCTTCATGCTTAGATAATTCTAAAATTTTAAAAACTGGCGGCACTGAAAAATCGTGGTTGAAATGGTAGTGCAGTGAGATACGTTCATTGGGCTTGGATTAAGTTTCTCGAAAATTTTACTTCTTTTCGATGTCATACTTCAGCATGTCCGAACCCACCCGTACGATTCCAAGCGGCATGGCATGGACGGTAAGAGGGTTATGTATGACGTAGTCTCTATTTTTGGTGTGCTGTCAACTCCATTGCGAAAACTGTTTTCTCATCGTAAGCGTCTTAGTTTAATTTTGAATTAAATGTTACAAAGGATCTTTGTACTGACTGCCTTCAGTAGTCCGGAGACTCCACGGAATAAACTGAGGAGCTCTTCTGCCATAAATTGGACTGTTCTGCTTCGTTAACGACTGGTGCTATTGTTCGGTGTCGTACGAATTGCAAGTGGTCGTCGATTAGTGACCCGAAAGTGGGTCGAGTGCGAAGCAGAGCTCGAACGAAAACTACAAGTCTATCACTTACGCCCCAACACGGTGAAGGGATACGTCTTGAACACAGAACAGCTGTAGAAAGGCTATCCCCCGCTATTACGGAAAATTACACGAAATGAAACAAGCACCCAATGTAGATTGCGTAACAGACACATTGAATGCTGGAGACATTGGAGACTTCAGTATATAGCGTGGGGGGCAATCGATCGTACGCGACAATGAAGCGTAGGCGAAAATCAAGCGTATGGTAAATTGTCCGCATCATGGTGGAAGTTGTCACACTCCGCCGACTTTCTTTTAGGATCTGAATCACCACCTTCGAATTCTGGAACTATCATTCCCGCTAATGCCTTTACCTTACTCATGTCTGGCTTGATCCATGCATTTGGATTGAGAAGAAAGTATATCGTGTCCGCTATTGTCGTAAGTGCTTCCACCCACTAGTAAGGCTTCGTAATATCGTCTACGGATTGTCGTCTCCAGAAATCCATACAATCTTCGTGATATCGAGCTTCTCGTAGGCAACTGTAATTAAGGCAAGGTCAATCAGCAATCAGCACTCTGTGCTCTGAGGGATAGATATGCATAGACCATAAAGAGATTGGCTGTTCGTGTACTAAGTTAGATTTACCTTTAGTTGCAACCAGTGTTCCAAGAATTTGGCAATACTGAATCAAATATCGAATCCACCCACAAAGGTAAAGAGTTCAGCTGCGAGAAAAGATCTGCAAACGCGCTTACTTCTCTTGGAAGTGAGGTGTACAGTGGGGAAACATAATTGTGTGAACTTTTGGTTAGGGTACAAACTGCATTGATAAAGCCTTTCAGCTATAAGAAGATGCTCCATATTCGAGTTCAGAAGTAATTCAGTCTATGTAAAAATCTTCTGAGCTATAAGCTCACAATTTTGAACATCTGCGGGATTCAAAAAACTCTCTAATCATTTACAAGCCGCGTGTGAATGCCAAAATTTTTTTTCAAGTCCTTGAAGCCTATTTTCTTGAACGCGTACATCCGAGCACTTCCACAGAGAACCCTGAATAGCGGTTATTTCTCGGCCTATTTTGTCAACACAAATTGGACACTTACCAAAATTTCACGCAATTATGCTCCCTACCTGTACAACATTGACTTAGCCAGTTTTTGAGCTGCGAACCTTGGATAGCACACAGTGATGTGAGGACTTGACTTTGTTCATCACGAAAGAAGCGTCAATGCAAACTACTACTTTCATTTCTTCTGGGTTTATACGAACATACTTCAACCCATTCCAAGCAAAGCAATTGTGTATCAGATTCGACAACTCACCCAGTATTTTCATTGTATCTTCTTTCTCGTGCTTGTATCGCGTTTCACTGAACTGAGCCAATACTGCCGAGAAAACTCATCCGGGACTGATGAAAGCGATGCATAAGAGAATTTATCCCTAAAGCTCGTGAATTCTTCAAAGGTTAATCGAGTACTGCGTGTAACTTTCGGTTGAATTATATAAACTTGTGATGATGCATGTGAATGACGCCAGACTTTCGCTACAAGAAGACAAAATTAAATCCAACTGATTCCTCACCAAGAACTGTACGACCTTTCGACGGAAATTCTGCAGACACTCTACTGCCACAATAGTGTGCGTCGATCAAAAATGCATCAATCACGCTACTGTTTTCATCTCATTTTCTACTTTCGGGCTTCCAGCTAGGATTAGGCCAAATCGTATGCGTACAATCCTTATCAGAGGTTTGGATATCGAAGACTAAATTTTTTCCAAAGATTCAAGTCGCGTCAATTATCATGCGAATTTGAATTTTGTCTAAGCAAGAGTGCTTGACGGGCGAATCCCCTTGGACATTAGAAGCCTATGCTCTAGCCTCAGAAGCCAGTGGTGAACATAGCGATATAGGCCTATAGCTAATTTCAGTAGGGCAGAAAATGCCCAGGCAGAAGCATTTACGAATCCAATAGGTACAGGGCCGTCTTCACGCATTTGTTTGTCATAAATATGGTTGATCTCGATAGTCGCCTTTTGAAACACTAGTTCCAATAATCTACTACTTTTTGTTCATGATAGTACAAAAATTAGTGAGGGAACAGCAAAGAACATAAATTCAGAATCTAAAGCTTAAATATTCAATTTTCGATTGCACACGAAACGAATGTCTGCGCAATTTTAATTGGTTAAAGGATATTGCTTGCAAATTAAATATCTGCGCAAATTCTATCGACTTATAAAATTGATATTTAATTTTCATCGAGTCCTTAAGTATCTCTGTAGCCTTTTGCAAGTATTAAAAAACTATTGTGTCTAAATGTCCAAACATTTGCAAACAATAGTAAATTATATTCTTGTTTGTCAAGTAAAGATTCTTGTTCAGGTTTCCGAAAGCATCAAGCTGGTATCAGAACTTTGAGAACAAACCACTAACCAATAGTGGAATCACAGTCATTCAAGATTTTCTATACACGAAAATGAAGTTTAAAATCTACTGATAACTTTTTATTTGCATATAAATTCAGAGCAGATTCATTTTTTGCCATGAATTCATTACTAGGTTATCACTTATGTTTTGGAAAAGAGCAAATTTTTGCCCAAATGGCACCTCTTCGGTCGCGGTATTGTTTTAGTTTTCAAGTACTGCATGACATCATTCACTTCATCTTCGTGCGGCACTAATGAAAATTTCTTTTTGATCCAATGCTTAAAATTATTTCTTTATTAAGAAGGAAACTAATTGAAAATTGATGTTCCTTCGCCTGTACGCTGAAAATTTCCATCACAAATATTCCAGAAAAATTGTTTAAATTATTAGGAAATCAAAGCTCGCCCATATTCTTCTCTATGACTTGCCAGGGTACAATAGAACAATATTGGAATATAGAATAAGTATCCAATTCGGAGTCTTCCACTCTATACAGAGCTGTGGTGTTTGGTAAAGATAGCTCAATTAGTAGGGCAAGAAAATTCAAAAAAGTTAGTGCTTCTCATAAACTATCTGAAAGAATGAATCTGTTTGGTCAACGGAGTAGATACTATTCAACAGGTAATTACTTGTTCTTCAGCTATCTTCCTGTACAAGCAGGGAGGGGCATTGAAACGCATGTTTGTTCAAACAGGCTTGTGAACACAATTGCGACGAAATAAATATTTAATGCATCCATTTAGTGGTTTCAATCACTCACGTACGTCCCATTGTTAAAGGAACACTACAGAAGATTTCAGGTTAGGATCGATAGAGACAAAGTCGACAGGCGTTTTTCCTGTAAAATGGTTCTTTGGAACCAATTTGCGTCTCCACAATGGTGAATTTCCATTTTTTGCTTCTTCTTCGATGGTCTTGTTTACCATAGTAGGACTTCTCACGTAACGCTGGACCAAAGTTACCAGATACATGTACAGGTGTAACGCAGGATCTATTGCTTAATAGCAGTAACTTTGACTGCCGATAGGCGATCGTCTTTCGACGATATTCTCTCCTGTTTCAAATTATAGTCACTCGGATCAAATCCAATAGATATGCTACTTATGTCAAGATGCTGTCAGACGTTGCTTTCGGTTGCATATTCTTGGTATACCATAGTTTGCCTTGTCCGGTACCCCCTGGTCACAGCCGGGCCATATACCCCCTGCTAAATTTAATCCAATTCTACTGAAGCAGTTTACTGCTTCAACATCACAAATGGTGTTGACACATATATTGTAAGTTATTAATAATAGATTCAATAGTTTTCTGTAAATAAGACAGAGACTAAACACCGAAAGATTAGCCAACACGGGATGTCAATCGACAAAAGGAGAAACCCAATAATCAGTTAAAATCGGAAAGTAGATGATGGGGAAGTTTGTATAGAACACGATAGTAGGATGCTTAGTAATAATAGAAGAAGTTACAAAAAATTATCCAAAAATAAAGAGAAGAGCAGGATGCCTTTCTAGAATGTTGATAAATGTCCTCAGCGCAGAGCAAAGACATTACAAATAATTTGGTTCGATATTCCAATTTCCGTTAATTACTTGATTGTGGACTAGACCATAGAGGAAGCATTCAACCTGATTTTAACTTAGATGACTGGTAAAAAACTGATTACGATTTGTGTTATGATTGTCAACATTTTATTTGACCTCTACAATTTCTTCCCTTTTGGGTTTACTCTATACTGTGAAATTAGAATGGCGATGACTCAAGATCGTACTAGGTATTACTGTAAGTAGATAGTTGAGAATATTTGCGAAATTCAAGTTCGAACACACACGACCCAGACATTACATACGCAGTTCTTGCTACGCGATAAGGTACACTTTGTCTCCATTGCAGGACACACTTCACCGGCAAACTTGGAACTTCTCTGTTCCGCTCAGCTTTCGAAGGACAGAGCAGAAGAAGAGAGCTCAGCTAATAATTTTCATTGAAATTGCCTAATTTTCAGACTACAACATCGCCACACTAATTTCACGGTGATGGGTATCGGACTAAGCAAACTTCGGTATTTATAGTTGCAATGCAATAATTACTCGTGCATTAAAATGCCTACAAATCAATAGCAGGAACTCTGTGCCTCTATTAGCGCCAGGTTCTTTTAGCTGACGATTGTACACTGCAACGGGGCCCTACTGTAAAATATAAAGGCGGTGGAAAAGTGCACGTGATCATTTCAGTATAAAATATGTTCATTTTCAACATTCCCATTAAACATCGCGACAAGAACGGCGGCAGGATTAAATACAAATGAAGTAAATTACAGTTCACAAATATTAGCCCTATTTCATTCCTTTCAAAGAAAGAGAAAGGACTTGCTGTAATATCTGTCCAGGTGCCATTTAGCGAGGTTGGCCAAACAACGGGAGGGGCTTATACCGGAATCTAATGTATTACACGCTACGCATCAATGTAACAGTAAATGACTACGGTACATTACAATCCTGTCTTTGCCGTTTTTCTCAGTCTCTCGTTATGGAAAGTCTTCAAAAAATATAAAACAAACCGCTCTGGCAAATGGATGAGAAATTTGCTCCCTGAGTCAGAGGTTTCAGTGTTAAATTTTATTGTACTCTTCCTTGGAGTGTAGAAATTATTTGCGAAGATGCTCCTGAACTACCGTCGTTCACTTCTATTTGGTGTATTACATTCATCAGTCCGCGTATCTCATGTAAAATTAAGATTCTTTGTAGCGCAGAGCTTATAGACTTCCTAAATATTTTTCCTGCAGACGAAGAAGAAGCATTTCCAAGCAACTGTTTCAAACGAATTCCCACTTCGCACATTGCTTGGTGCCTTTTGTATACCCAGAGCCCCTACCAACTGTGAATCTTCTGCACGTCGAAGGTTAATAGATTGAGGTTGTGCATTGGAAGTCTTCTGAATGCAGTTTCAACTTGTATAATTGTTCGTCAACACTTTCGCTTCACGATTTTCCCGCTAGCCGAATCATGCGAACTGCTACCTGTTGTTCCCACAGACGCTGTAGTTGTTCTGGGCCTAATACAGCGAATGATTATTGATTGCTCATCCTGTTCTTCACGCCCGCCGATTTACAACTCATTCTCGATGAATGGCGAGGTAGTTTCTATTCCATACAAATCGACCAGGCTATCAGCGTTACGTAGGTTGGGTGCATAAAATCTGGCGTCATATGAACACAAACGAATGAGTAGTCTCGACGTTTCGAAATTCAAACCGGTGGTACCAGTCACTTCACTCGATTTTCTTCAAGACAACATAGGCACTGTTCTGGGAGGCCACACGAATGCTCGTATGTCCAAGCGAATAACAGGGCTTGTGTGTAAAAAAAGTATCGAAACGATGCTGGACGTGTTCGTTCAGCCGATTTCAAGAAACTTATTTTCGGACCCACTGCGTAAGCTACTTGGTGTTCGATAGTTTCGTGGAAGTTGGCTCCGTTCAGCTTCAGTGCGTTGCAGTTCATATGCTAGCAATACATGTCAAGAAATTGGATTGATTTTGACAGGAATCGGAAATTCGCTCTGTATCTGTACAAAGTGGTTTTGTTCATTCGCGACGGGAGAGCGCACAACATTCAGCCGTCCAACATGTTGGTTGCCTACAACAACTCAGGTTGTCTTGTAAATTTAGATGTCGCTAATATCTGGCTGGTTCTGTAAGAACGTCAACTCATGTTTTCCTCAAAACCTCGAAAGAAATAACGCGCTTCGCTGGAAGAAAGCGCACTACGGTACAGGATTTGAATATTAGATGAGTGTGTCGAGGGCCAATTAGATCACATGCACACGCTTTAGTTCCGCTGGCGGTCCACGTTTTACCCTAGAGGAGGGTCAGTCAGCAAGAATTATTGACGAATCAACCAACTTGGATTCGGCCAAACCCTTGAACTGGGTGTGACGGATTTGCCCTGTAATACTGTAAATGACAAAAAGCTATAGGACAGTATGTAAAATAAGTTGTGATTCGGCAAACTTCGCAACTGCATGGGTTAGTCGTGCAGATGCGTGTACTCTATTTTCTCCAATTAGGGAAGAGGGAAGAGGGCTGAAGAGCTAAGCTCCTCATTTCACGTGCTGACCGATTCCACTCCCACGAATTACGTAATTGACGCCGTCATCGACAGGAGAAGCTCACTTTTCATTGGCCTACTGGTCCGCTGTACTGGTACAGTACTTCACTTTCTGTACAATAGCTTCACCCCACAATCCACCTCAGCGTTACTAAAACTACAGAGGGTGACACCCACCTCCTCTCATCTGAACAAGCTCATCGGATTTACTTCAACTCTTTCAACTTGAGCTACCCGATCGGTCAATTGCGTTCACGTTCTTATGGCACAACGCAAGCGCACAACGTCTGCTGGTGGTTTTGTCATCACCGACCCACAAGCTGTTATCAAGACCAAAGTGAAGCGACGGCGCAAGGAGCCTCCAGCAACGAATATCGACCTTGCTACTGACGAAAGCGTTTACAAACTATTCTCCAGACTCGCATCTACTGCTGTCAGTACTCGGCCGATTACTTCTGACAATGCTGTGACACAGCAACACAAACGAAACAAGTGCAAACGACAAAGAGATTTCAAGTAAATCGATTCTCCTCGAACAACTTCCACACTAACTGCCTATTTAGTGTACAGTACACTGGCCACACACCTTTCCCTTTATCCGAGTAGTACTCTAGTTGAATCATCAGCGCAGAACTAGGAAATACTTGTAGCTACAACATCGGCTGTTCCGAACGATCGGAACAACCAATCATCTACACAACCACCTCTCTATCTTTAAATAAAAATGCTTGATTCATTTATCTTTTATCGTTACCGAGTGCCTCCTTTCGTGTTGTGCCGAAGCATCAAGTGTTCTGATTATCACCATCTTCGTAAGCATTTCAAGCAAAACGCCAATACCAAAGCAACATATATGCATGGAGGTTTATAATGCTTTCTGGACTTCGTTTTCGTTTTGAGGAAATTTGCTACATAATTATTGCTAATTGAATCTTGACTGTTCGCAGCACGAATTCGTTCAGCTGTCTTGTTATGGAGCAGCAATGAGCCTGTGTAACCAAATAGTAATTTAATTTATAAAGAAATTAATACCAGAATTAATTTGGGTCAGTCTAGCCTTGTTTACCATCTTTCTGCTGCGTTGTACAGTACAGTACAGTGCATTAGAGATGGAATTGCGTGAAATAGGAGCTTCTGTACTTCTTATTACAACAGCGGCTACGTCCAGATCTCTAATAAGACGCAGAAGGCGACCACTGCTAAGCGATATGCCCTTTTGATTCGCGTGACCAGAGGCACAATTCTAGCGTATCTGGATCCCTCAACGAGTTTTGTGGGCACTCAGCGTTACTTGCTTCTTTATGTGAAGTTGACGGAACAGCTATACGCTCTTTAGTCAAAGAAAGGAGGACTCATCATTAGTCCTCCATCTAAGGTAGGCTCATATTAATTGCTTGCGATTTGACGAGTATGAGAGTGCTGTACTCGGAAGCGGTAATCTGTGCAGCATCAACGATGTCGACGTACATACAGTAAATTACTGATAATCAACGGTGCATTTAGGTTTCCGCCAATTACCACCTTGCAGCCTGTGTTAGAGGAACCGAAAGCCCTCCACGATAGTTACGCTTTCGCATATCACACGCTTTGCTTGTGTGGCACCCGTCAACTGGGCAAATGTTAGCTATCATACGGATCGGATCCTAGCGCGGGACGTGTTCCACACGACAGTGCTCGAAGACCCCATGCTCGAGGATGAACACGTCCCAAGCAATGTTTTTCTCCAAGTTTGTCCCTGCGGCTTCACGATCTAATTCGCCTTCGAGTCAATTGTTGTGTTTGTTTGTATCGCATCGCGCATTGTCTTCTTTGGTATTGAGCAAACTGTTGCTGTGTGCAAGGACAAAATATGAGCGCAAAGTGATGAGACATACTTTGAAGCCTATCGGCGTCGTGGTCCACGCTTATTCCAATAGCGCTACTGTAGAGTATTCTTCCTTGTTGGTCACAGGTTAGTATTCGTAGGTGCTGGCTGTATTCGTCGGGAGTGGAAAGTTGATGAGTTTGTCGGACTAAAAAGTTATGAGGGCGGTGAAATTCATACGTCGAAAATGCTAAGGCATGCAATGCACTACCGAGTGCGAGACCTGTGTGGATTACTGGGTGGCTTTCTCCGCAGATGGGCTACTGTACCTCCGAATGTTATGATTATTCGATCATGGCATTCAATGACTATGACATTTATGTCTGTTTTGTCTCGCACACGAGCGACCATATAGCAGGAAGAGCTACTCAACGATTTCGCACTTTTTATCAATATCGAAACATGATCGAGTTTCTCTGGGTTCCACCCTTACGCAGCTGAGCTGAAGTTGGGTAACGAGGCAGTCGTTGAAAAGCACAAACATTACGTGTGATCTATGTTTTCACATTAATTGCCGAAATGTTCCTGGATTCTCTCCATACGCACCGCATGTGCTCAATTTAGTGTTCCGATTTTCAGAATAACGCTGTAGATCACAAGATATGTTTGCAGTAAGATTGGTATACATAGTAGTTCAAGTTAGTAAGTGAATTATAAGTATGATTCCAATACTAGAGATTTGCTGTTTTGGAGAAGATTCATCCTCAGTCGGTTTGGCTTTCAATAAGTATTGGATAAAACATCAACTAAGCGGTATGAGTTGCAGTACCCGTCGAATGATCATAGACCAAACATGAAAACAATGTTCTTAAGATCGTATTGTGTTAAAACTATCCTGTGCACTATCAAGGGGCTGATGGTAGCCTCATGCTTTGTGAAGGAAAGAGCCACAACTTGCTCTACTAGACATTTATTTGCCATGGATAACGTTCACGTCATAGCAGACCATGAAACAAACGGAGCTCCAGTGGGAAAAACTTTCCAAACTTTCTCCGCAATTATTCACTAAGTAGTATATTCAATGAGAATTGACAACTTGCATGGGTAAAAGTGTGAATGTGCTGTCTACCGCTCAGCCCCCCAAGAAGTAAAATAAATACGTACTGTTGTGATTCTGTAGTTGTCGATAAAAAGTGCAGTGCAAAGATTAGTCTTTGTAAAATACTGTTTTCGAATACTGACACTCATTGGCAGTAAAGAATTTGACAAAGACACATCGCAATCCAAGTGCTACATCCCAAATGGGTTTTTATAAAGTGGCGAATCGACCTCAATTTTGTGTTACACTGACAGTGTGTCTTGCAGTAGGAATAGTTGTCAAGAAGCCCAGCACAGATTTCGTAATAAATATATACAAGGTACTAATTTTGGATCAAGTAGCAATGTTTCAGATTTCATCTCCTTTGAATTCGAACTAAACCAAACTTTTATCTAACCAAGGAAAAGTGCCTATGGACTGACAACAAATAGTTGACAAAATCATCGCTTAAATATTGAACCAGCCGAGAGGGTCAATTTCCCGCTCACATTTTCGTTCCAGTTTTCTGTGTCTTTCTCTTTGGTAAAACCTTTGCTTCCTCTCGATCATCAACTATTGTTTAGCGGATTAATTTCCTGCTCCTCGTTGCATAATCCCTTTTTCTAATCTCTAATTGAAAGTCTTACATGTATTCAAACAATCAATCAAGATGAGGAACCGAGATGACAGAATGCCGAGGTAATTCTTGCATGCTAGTCAGTGATTGAAAAACCCCTACAGTCATTTTATTTCCTTTTCGTCTAAAAATTCTCTGCTTGGAACACAAGGCTACTACTGGTTCTATTCAGCCAATATTCAGCTAGCGTTCTGCCCACCAGATTTAGCTATATTTCCTCTTTTGATGGATCGAGAGATTGGGATCTGAAACTTCTCAATTTTTGAAAACATTTTTCTGAATTTTTCGATCCACAGTAAAGATCTAGCCGTCAATTTAAGAAAGTTTTTATGTTTCCAGCATTAAATATACAAATTATGTGTTACCGCCGAACAGCTATGCTTTTGCTTGATCCCCTCGCTCTCATGCGCGAAATGTCAAGAAACACTGAAAGTGACCAAAGTACTTCGAAATTACGACGGCATAATGAATGCACAAGAGCAATTAGCTAATTGTAATTAAAAGGGAATAATGAATCTGTGGAATTAGTTACGTTACCTGGAAGGCATGAGCGTGGCGGTAGCAAGCTGAAACCGTAGTTTAATCAGAAGGACTCATACGTGCCACGGTTATAGGGGCCCAGAGATAGAAGGAACGCGGTACGTGATACGGAAAATAGAAAGAGGGGTAGCACTTAAATGATACGTAAATATTTATTTTTGAATAGCAAGGAAAATTCACCATTCTACCGGAAACATCATGGTAAATTTTTAACCGCACACTCCCGCATTGTGTGATTTGTTAATAAAAAAGAGTGCGAATCCCTTGAAAACTAGTCGCGAAATAGGATACGAATTATTACTCCGCTGCGGCATACTTATCCAGTCACTGCTATGTGTTTCTGGACAGTTTTGCGATAGTTCTGAGCGACGTTCCTATCTTTAGATATGATCCAATGAAGCCTACATAAAAGAATCGATTGTATAATGCATATAGAAGCACAGTTTACAAATTTATGAAGAAAATAATATTATCAATGGAGTCGTTTAAGCAATGGATACAATTTTCGTATAGCAAAAAATCTCGATACACTCATGAATCTCGATGCGTGCTCGAACAGATTGTCGCCAATGATTGCATGACCTGCTGCTACTATGCAATCGTCTTACCGTAGTTTGCTTTGTGCGGTACCCCCCTGGTTACGGCCGAGCCATGTGCCCCTGCTAAATTTAACCCAATTCTACTGAAGCGGTTTACTGCACAGGGAGGACACGGCTTTGTGTTGTTGCTGACGTTAGAAATTTACTATACTAAAACAAGTAGATGTATGTAACAACTTTTTT
>JAAUYH010014279.1_pt1 | contig 21133 bp, 11 predicted proteins | sample 7278061 | NCBI WGS metagenome assembly JAAUYH01 (sample SAMN14350203, study PRJNA611818) | marine sediment metagenome | isolation source: surface marine sediment (0.6m) | place: French Polynesia: Moorea | collected 2018-08 | reverse complement strand
TATAGTAACGTCCGAGTACGGCCGCGCTTTGCCTCCGTTCTTACCAGTGAATCCATTAATGGGATCGATAAAATTAATCATATCCTGTAGTTTAGCATACGTCGTCTCCACTTCGGTAATACTCGCATTCGAAGCACCAGGGCTCATTCTGGTGAACGGTTTGTAAGTTTCGTATATTCCACGGTAGTTGGCTCGAAAAATCATGAGACTCAAGTCAGACCATGTTTCTTCTTCGCTCGCCACCTTTTTCGCTGGCACTTCTAAGGCAAGACCGAGAAGTCCTTCCCAGCTTTTGTGTGGCGTAAATTCCTTTTTCTCGGATAAAACTCTGCATAAACTGGTCACACTGTCATTAAGCTCCTTTGCATGCGTTAAGGCAACACCGATATTTGAATCCCGATATAGGTCCCGTTCTACTCGATGAAATCCTTTGAAATTGGGATTGTCTTCTCCGTTACCGAATACGTACGGGCGTGCATCGATGGCCTCGTCGAGTTGGGTGAAAGCGGGAGCGAGAACTTCTATCTCCTCGTACGGAGGACGGGATTCAACATAGCTTGCAATGGCGTTATCCAAATTTCCGGTTTCAATTGATCTTATCAAGTTGTTTACCAACTCTTGCTGGGTTGCACAGCGGCCAACGAAATAATCAACGCCAGCCTCTGTGGCTTGTTGAGCCGTTAGATTTGTACCATGAGTCAGGCATGAGGAAATTACAAACGCAACAAGAATCCACACCATGCAGACCATGCTGGGCGATCACTAGCTTGGCAATCAGATCGCTTGCCAGTTATAAAGGGATATGAAGTCAATAAATTCCCACACATCATATCTCTTTGTAGCTATGTTGCACGTGAGCATCGGCATGTAACCACAGAGATTTGCGAATCTTCAAGATCTTGCTCACTATGCAGCACGAAAACTGGCCGCGAGAGTGTCCACATACGAGTTTTAAAAAAAGTATCGAGGGATCATTTTTACTAAATCCTTTACTCTGAAGCTCCCGCCGACTCGCATCGATGAGCTCGGTACAACTATCGGTGAAAATTTCAGCGCTTGGGACTTCCTAATGAAAACCCTGTGATATGGCAGTACGAATCATGGGCAAAATGCCATCCATTGCGCAAATTAATTCTGAATAAATTTTTGCAGAAAAGAGATTTCTATGCCAGCCTAGTCAGTTTACTGTAAATTTATTCTCACCACAGTACCGCCACTTGAGAATTGTGTAGAAAGTGCTCGATTTGTCGATAGCGTATATTACTTCCACAAAATTCAAGAATTGACTTGGTAGTTCAATTTAATTACGCCATGGGTCACTGTAGGTATACTTTTATTCGCTCATGAACGCTTCCACCAAGATTTAATTAACGTACAGCCTCACCTTCTCAATACCTTTCCTCGAGTTCCAACTACTGCTGTATTTGGCTCGGTAAAATAACTGTAGGCCCCACCCCAAAATTATGAGACTATGGGTTCTGAAGTAAACAAATCGACGTGGTGCGCGTTCTTTTTCGCTTAGAACCTGTTCGTGAAGCAAACCAGATATTGGCGGAGAGTGGGTGCTTCAGAAACCAGTTAACTTGCGCGGACTACCTCAAAAGTGGTACAGGACCAAATATAGCGAACAAAAACTGAAACTGTACACCTTTGCGACTTTCTCAACGAAGGAGAAAATGCATCATAGACGAACAAGAGAAAACAGGCCGAACACTTAGCAATGCTGATAAATATCAGGATTCGGCAACTGCGCGTTCAGTTATAAGAACATGGCTCGGAGGTCCCCTTTAGTGACTACAAGATAGAAAAACTTGCTGCTCTTGCTGTTAGGGGCATAATACACCAAGCTATTTTCGAGCGTGTCAACGTCTCAAAACAAGAAGTTAAGAACTATCTTAAACTGTAGAATGCGAAAGAATGCAAGTAACACACCGAAAAAAACGATGTGATGAGAAAATAGTGTGGTTCTTAATGAAGCAAAGACGTCCCGTATGAAGGCATGGTTTGTTTTTCGCGAGGACAGAACTTTGAGTTTCGGCAAAAAACTGCGTAAAAGATGCTGCGACACCCTATCACTATGTATTCAGCAAGCGTGAAAAGCGAGATTATTACTTTTGTGAAGTGGGCGGCCAAGTAGAGCTGTAAAGCTCTTTTGGTTGACGAAAATACATATTTTAGACAAGGAAGTTCAACAATTGGTTGTACTGATCAAATGGAGTGCTATTGGCGAGAAAACCGCTCGCATGAAATACTAACAATTTATGCAGAGAAGAGTTCGAGAGAACAAGATGTGCCAGAGTGTAAGATCAGATATCGTGGCGAAGGAAGATGAGTTTGGTGCTTTTTGGAAAGATATTATAGACATTATAGCGTAGATCGTTACGCCTGAATCTGTATTGGAGCATTTCATAGATACGAAATGACCCATTCGGTATTTCTTAGCTGAAAGGTGCCGCTACTATGTGGTCAAAGACAAAGATAGACTATATTTGTGACATAGACTTGAGTAAGTTAAAGTGAACATAGTGCTGTCTCGATATGAATATAATAGAATACAGCAAGGGTATTTACTACGTGCCCTATCCAAAGGGCGTTTTCTTCTTTCTGAAATTGAAGTTTTATGTGAACTACTACATGACAAGCAGGGAAAAAGATCGATGAATGACATTAGAACCTTAATAGATTCAATGCGAGGATAACTAAAACGGATATGAAGACAAAATGGATTCGATACATACTACCTAACTTATATCATTTCAACGACACTAATATAATATTTTTCAGTCTAGCTCAAGAAATAGACAAACCGCCAACGCTACTCTGTTGCAAATTATCGGAAGCTCTCAAATTTAATCCACGACGTATCGTGATAAAATACATAAATTGCTTAGCCCGATTGAGCTCTTAGCTCCTGGACATAAGTGAAAATCTTGAACGCCTACAGATCTGTAGTAGTTTAAAAGAGCCGTTTCATCTTTCTACTCAGACATTGATATCTATCTCACAATAAGCAACAGGAGTTAAAGAGTTATCATCATATTTGAATAAAGTTTACAAGATTCATGTCAAACACAGCGGGAATTCTAGCGAGTTCATTGTCAAATCTTTTTGCTCCTAACGATGGAAGCGACAAATATACACGAATGAGAGTATAGGATTTCAGAATGAGCTATGCTGGCAGCTCTTGCCCTAATTCACTTCTTTTTCTGTTTTATACTGACTACAACGACCGCAACCGAGCAAATGTTGTACTTTACTGCTAGAAAAAACCTCGAGACACCGAAAAAGCATTAAAATAGTGAGGCTTCGAACGCAATGGACTACTATTTCTACAGGCTGGGAAATTATATTCGGTAGACATACTCATTGACGATTACGAGGCTATTCTATTGCTGAATTATATTCATATTTACTTGCGAAATAAGTTGCATCTAGACTTTTTGATAATATCATGAAGTATAAATTTGATTGTGATGATCTAATACTGTTTTGTACTCGGATATGTTAATAAATTTGATTTTTAGCCAGGTTTGTTTAACAGAACTCTTAATACTCGATAAATGTCTCGAAAGACGCATGAAATTTTTTATTTATGATTCGCAAGATACCGTAAACCGTGAAGATAGTGCCGTGTAGAAATTCCAACACCTACAAGTAGAGTACGAGATTCCAAATAGGATGTCTGGGGTTCAAACTGAGCTAGTTAAAGTTTAATTATTTAGAACACACTCGTGCGTAGTGGGCCTAAGATTACCATTCTGCGAATTAATACGAAATGCGTTTTCGCTCGTTTATAGTCTTTCAGAAGTCCGAGCATACATGGAAACCCCGCGTCGAGCAACAGATATTTTATAGAATGGAGAAGCAGAGCCAAAACAAATAGTGCTGATTTGGAAATCGTCGAAAGTACACATTCAAATTGTTTTTCCCTCGGATTCGTGTAGAGGTTCGGAATCTGGGAGTAGATACGCACAAATTAGAGGAGACGGGGAAAATCGCTCAATAAATAGCAGGTATAGTGTCGCAGACACGGTCATTAATACTAGTATCACCAAGAAATATGAAAGCAGTAACGAGTGGTCGTGTACAGAGTAAGTCAAGAGCAAACGTATCGAGTTGCCATTACGCAGCATCCCCGATATCAGTTTCTTTGGTTAAGGTGTAATCAGCATGATCGAGTCCACCCAAAATGCGATGCTATACGAAAGTCTGTACAGCAAATGTGACAGAATTTTTACACTAAATTACGGGAAGACTGACGCAATTCTAGATCTCCTAGTTCCACGCATATTTCGTGGGTAGAAAATCGATTGAGTTTCATCGAATTCTTTTGAGATATAGGCGGAGGAACTCAGATGAAGGGGATTTCCAAATAGAATTGAGGCATTTCAAATTTTCGTTTTGAAAGAACAATTCCTTAGTATGCAGGTATTCTTCCCTAGAGAGCTAGACGTTTAATTCTTTCAGCATCAACTCGAATTCTCCAGTTTCAGCTTTACCTATTCTAGTTCAGAAACTTTGGCTAAAGGCATGCATCCGAAGTCTAATGATTTTTCAAACAATTACGTGAGTGCATTATAGTGATTTGTTTCATATTTTCACCGATTGAATAGGGTTTTTGTTCGTAACAATTTCCTAATATAGAACGCATGTGATTACAAACTACTTCTGAATTTGGTATGTATTTTCAAGGTGGATCTGAGTCATAGAAATTATTGACTCTTTTTGGAAATTTCCTGAAAATGCTTCAGAAAATGGAGCTTCATCGATCACTAAAAATTCTTTTAAGATTGCAAACAGGTACGTACTAAGCTATATGAAATATGGAGTCCTTGCACTAATCGTCATCAATAAATCGGTCTACGGAGTATTGAAGCGATGAAATTGATTCAATACAAGAAATGGAAAATTTTTGAATAGACAAATTGGCGGCTCCGTCACAAACCGATTATTTCAGAAGTTGGTATGTATTCACTACGCAGTGATAGGAGATTCTAATCACGACCAAAAAATTGCACCACTCCTGTACACAGGATCCTCTTCACTAATACACGAGCATTAAAGCGTGATTTAAAAGATTTTTGCAGGTTGATACTGGTTTTTTTGATCGCTTTTATCTGAAATTCTTTATGGACAGTCCTAAAAATAGTTAGATTTTGATCGATTTATTGGATAAGTATCGTTTCCTCAACTACGGTATTTATGATTTTGTCTCGGACCTCTTGTACTGTAGATTTAGCGGAATTTTTGCTTTCTCGCTATCGAATCCAAATCTACTTTCTACTCCTAATTGCCGCTGATGCATGCAGTTGAGGGGGATTGACAGTAGATAGATCACAACGCTACTCTTGTGCATTTACACTTATGCTTTGAACCAACGCTGCATTCTCTTTGTTGTAAATGTCAGTGGCCTGAATTGCACGTTGGAGTCTAGCAGGGAATATCAAATAAATACGCTGTATACTCAGTCTATTTCGTTTTATTTAAAATGTTGAACCTCATGACGGGTTTCGCCACTCTTCCTACTTAATGGTTCTAAAAATTCGCTATAGTCCTGAATCAGATTCAATGGCAGATGATCGGAGAGTAGATCAGTTTCATGCTAAAAATTAGGGAAAGTGGAGCTATACAATATACAATCAGGAGCATCAAATACATTCTACGAACACCTGTCACACATTTTTTTTGTTCATCTATGAAGGTTATAGGGTTCGAAATCGTCTCAAAAATGAAATCGCTACTGGTATGTACAACGTTCTACTTTCTGTGGTACTCTAAATTTATTTTTAGATTCTTTGCTTCATGGGACGGAGCCGAAGAGTAGTAGCCCTAATAAAAAAAGCTGAATAACCAAAGGAAGAATATGAACTAAAAATTGAAGCTTCCGAGAAATTTACTAAATCGCTTGAAGAAGTGAGAATATTTCATCGGCGATTCATACTTACTCATGCTGTTGCTACTTGTATTGGCATAGCACATAAGATGAGATTGATTTTTTTGCCATGTTTCCACCAAACAAGAAGCAGTGAACGCATTAATCGCCATATAGACAATGATTGGAATTCGGAACCATAGGTTCTGTGAATCACTGTATTTATGGACACTGCCGAGATACTGAAAATTCCGCTTGTCGAATACACTGTCGAATGAATAGAAGCTTGCTACATTTTAATTCGAATCGAAGAATATCAATAGGCCTGGAGTGGAATATCAAAAGAGGTTCTTCTTATGATTTCGGTAGCTCTAACGAAGAAATCGCCCAAGTAGAAGCGCAGGCTACGCATCAGGCATGCCAGCGGCATCATTGAATAATAATCGAAATCTAATGTGTTACCTGCACCTAACTGAACGTAAAACTCTCGATGTGAAATGCTTATAACGAATCTGTTTCTCGATCTGATTCACTACTCTACTTTTATATCAGCCAGATCCTTCTCACCGATTTCACTGATAAACTAAGTACTGACCTCGAATGTATGACGAAAAAGACTGCAACGGTTAACGTTTTCTATCGTTCTGTGAATGCTTGAATTTTTCCGTCAGAGGAATTAGTATATCATTGACGGATGTCTACACCATCAAGAAATTCTCACTGCAGAATGCAACAAGTATAAAGCTAGTTTGACGATAGATTGCAGCTTATTTATATCAGCCAACATAATAGATTCAATGGGACAGATAAAATGGAAAGTGTGGTTCTGGACAGTACTACCCAATTAAAACATTTCTAATAAAATTGTTTGTTTCAGTTTTAGTCAAATCGAACGACTAGTCCTTTAAGCTGATGTTCATTTCCACAATCAATTAGTTTTATCTTTTGCTCAGTCGTATATCTATTCTATTTCGGAAGATTTTGTACGGGCACGCATAAAAAGTGGGCATAGTTGATCACAATGAGTAACGAATCATTGTAGAAATTAGATAAGCCCAGGGTGATCGTAAAACATAAGACAAATTTTAATCATGGCACATCGAAATATTAAAGAAGATTTTTGTTGTACCTTTATAAAAAGTGATAAGCTCACTTGTCAAATTTCATTGTATATCTCATTTATATAAATATTTTTGGAAGTAATGAATTTATGCGACAATTCGTGAAAATGGAATTTTTGGCATTTACAATGCAACAGAAGGCGAACTGTGTAACCTGGTACATGGAAACGTAGTCTACTACAACCATCCGAAGGCATTATCAGACTAAGTATGGAGAAACTCCGCCAGTATGCAACAAAATCCTATGCTGGGTTAATAAATTTAATTCGGAAGGAAATGTAGAAAATAGAACTGGACGTGGGAGATCTCCGGTGACTGGACAGCCCCTAAATTTGGTTCGGTATTAATTCAGGCGGCATCCTACAAGATCAATAAGGCAAGCAGAAAGAGATATATCGATTCCCTATTCGACTAATTCACATGTTTCTGTACAGAATAACAAGAGTTCAGAATTTATGTGACAATGAAAAGGTTAATCGAGTCAGGTTTGCAGAGTGGTGCAAGCTGAAAACGTCTACAGACGTAAATTATTACGCCGTATTGTTTTTTCTGATGAGTGTGTCTTTCATGTATAGGCGATTGCGAACACTCAGAATACACGCATTTGGGGAACAAAAATCCAAGAGCGATACAGGATAATGAAAAGAATAGCGAAAAAATAACAGTTTGGTGTGCCATTCACTCTGAAGGTATGTTAGACCTATATTACTTTGGCAATGAAACAGTGAGAAAAGAAGAATATTGTGAATTGTTAGACACTTATGTGAGAAAACAATCTGAAAACTTCTCTGAAAACGCAGTATTCCAGCAAGGCGGTGCTCCAGCACACACGAATCATGACGTTCTTCACCTTTTACGAGACTCTTTTGGAGAAAACTGGATAGGAAAGTGCGGCCGGAAAACTGACCGGCTAGATCACCTGATCTTACACCGCTTGGCTTTTTGTCTGGGAATATGTTAAGTATAGGGTGTTCAATGCTCCTGTCAATAATTTGACTCAGCTCAAAAGGAGAATAACGCAAACAATAAGGAGTATAACGCAAGAAATGATTGACAGAGTGTGGAAAACTTAGAAATCGTTGGATGCAATTACTAGAGAAAATGGTGGCCATATAGAACATTTATAGTACTGGAATAAAACTCAATGACTTACTATATAAAGACATATAAATTATGGAAAGCACACTATTTAAATGTTACTTTAACAATCTTGCGAAACGTCTCATATGTTTTATGCTTACCCTTTACATTTTTGATTTCTAGTACTAATTGAATTCATCTTCAATGCATTGCGCACAATTTCTTGCATGTTGTAGGATTTGTAATAGATACGATGCATGATTATGCGAAAACATCATTTTCATAAAAATGTTTTCTTAGAACGGGAGTTACATGCAAGAACGTTAAGGTACGGTGTGTATTTTTCGGTGGATTTAATATTTGGGATTTTGAATCACGCTGAAAACATTAACGATGTGGAAAAACTTCGAAGAGCAATGTTCAACGCACTTGGATTGAACAACATAAAGCTCCATTGGTCAAAAGAGGTCAGTTACAGCAAGAATATTTACAGCTAATATTTCTTGTTCTGTTTCTCTTCTTCGCACAATATTCTCTTCTATAGGTCCTTCCCAAGATTTAAAAAATGCAACATATTGCTCGATACGGTTAAGCAGAGAAGCTGCAGATAAATACACTTCATCACTCAGCAAGAAAATGCTCAGCAACGGTCACAAGACGGGTGGGCATATCAATGTTGTAATGAGTACATGAATTAACATTACAATTATGAAATTTTGTCGAACCATTTGTCTTTCTGTGATCAAAACGTAGGGGAAAGAAGTGAACAACATCTTTTACAAGGACTAAATTATATTCTAGAGCAATCTGCATGCAATCTTTGATTTTCATATCCATTTCAGTTCCCTGAAGGACAGCAAATTTTTGATTCTTGACCTTTTGCACGAAAATTGATCAAAGCTAGAGCTTGTTCTCTTGTGTCTCTGAGCAGAGAACTCGGAACATCAGAGTTGTCTCGGTTCGTCATAGAATTGTTCTCTTCCATCTTCGTGAAGAGGTCTTCGATGAATTGTAAGCGTTTCTATTGAAAAAGATTTGTAGCAGTGGATATTTACTCCTTGAATTCGCTACACTGCGATTTCTTGACACTTTGAAGGGACGAGAAGATGCATCGAAACCAGATGTGAGTAGACATCGTTTCATTCAAATTGAACGTAAACATGCGAAGAAACAATTTCAAAGTTGATAAACATTCTATGCTGTAAACAACTTTTTGAGCTATCATTAATTCAACCAAATCTATCATGAAGTAGGACAAGTCTATGGTTCTCACTGAAAAACTGCATTGGATAAGCTGAGAATTTCACGTATATCGTGCATTCGTTCGAATTTTGCTTCACCTTTAAACGTTATAAAGCATAAAAGCCGTCATATTTCTTCATCATTCCGTATTTCAACTGTACAGGGTGAGCATAAGATATGTGACAAATTCCCGTAACGTATAAAACGAACGTTTTAATTTCGTAACTGGACTACTTTACAAAGTATTATGAAGTAACTCATCATGTTTCAAGGGACATAGTTTCTCTGTATTAAAGCTGTTTTCTCGTATGGTAGCATCCAAAAGATTTTCCAAGTTTTTTCCATACGCTACCAACCATATCCAGCCATAAGCTCCTTATGACTCGCGTAATTCTTCATATCAGTTGGGTCTTATGTCGCACGGGAGTGTTAAATACTCGGTCCTTTGCATGGATTCCCAAAAAAGAGTCGAGTGGAGAAAGATCGGAAGATCTAATGGGGCAATTTATGGGCCCGTACTCGCCAATCGAATTTTGGCAAAATATCTGATAAATGGGCTTATGTACCTAAACTTGTGTGCGGAAGACAATAATCTAATTGAAAAATGAATTATCTGAAAAGTTCTCGACATCAGATTGAACGTAAGTGTCCAATGCTTTACAATAATCTTATTTTCTGACAGTTTAATTTTCGAAGTAATACAGGTCCAAAACCCGTCGGAATGTATTGCGCTCCATACATTTGCTTTTCACTATTCTCTACTTGCTCTTGAATTTTTCTTGGAGTTTCAGTTCCCCAAATTCGAGTTTTCGTTGTTCGCCATTCCCGAAACATGAAAAACACATTTATCGGAAAGAACTATACGACATGAAAGCTCAAATCTGAGGACATCTTTAGCTTGCACCACGTTACGAGCTCGAACGTTCTGGTCTTATAAGCGTCGCGCTACAGCTGAAATTTAGCTATTTTTTACTGAAACACATGAATTAAAATTTTAGGATTTTTCAATTAGGAATTGATGGATCTCTATCGGCTCTCCGCATGGATCTTTTAGGGTGGCTTTCAAGAAGTAAATAGGTTGATTTATGGTTTCCTGCGTTAGTTGAGGCCTTTCTCAACCAGATATGTTTCGAACATTTCCTTTTGAATTGAAATTTTCAACCCGACGTAAGATAGTGTAGCGTGAAGGCGCTTTTCTCAATAATCTGTGTGAAATCTTCATCGCATCGTCGTAACACATTATGCATGGATGTACCAATTTAGGCATTCCACTTCTTGTTAGGTCGTGAAAGCTGAAAGTTCATTTTCTACGGTCGTGGCATAGGATCTCTAAATTCATTTGTTTTGATACAAAAATGGCATGAAATGAAACCTACGGATAATCGAATGACTTGTAATGGACAGAGATGAAATTTTTCTGTAATTTATCGTGTATGAACATATAAAATCTGTCAAATATTTTATTTTTACTCTGTATATTGTATGACAAAGACAGTGAACGAAAGTGTGATTGGGTTCTGTGTCGAAACGGGAATTGGGAGACTGCCGCTTGGTCTCTAGAATAGATCTGACCATACTGCCCTGAAATAGAGTGCGTCAGGTTATTAGAACTCTTGGGGTCGAACTCTACAAACTCAACAGGTGCGACGTTATAAATGTGGCAGAAGTACTGTATATCGACATAGTGCACCGCAACGCAAGGATGTCTCTCAACACCGCCTGTTGAGACAAGAAGAACTAGGCTACAACCACTGTAACACGGATTTGAGCAGTCAGTGAAGAGCTCGGTGTGTCTATTCGACATGGAAACTGAACGGCGTTAACCAAATGGACTAAAATTGTTCTTTACGAATCGAAAAAACAAAGCCAAAGTGCGACGACGTTACTGTAAATTATTTAGTCTATATAAACTAGAAAGTACTTATGAGACATCGTCTGGTGGTTAATAGGAACGATAAGTCCTTTTCCGAACACAAAATAGTGGGAGTCGTTTCATCTCTGTTTATGTCGAAGTTGACTCTGGGTACTATAATCCACTGATGTCATCGGGTTCATGTCTGTAACGAAGAGACTATTACGAGTCTATCCACTAAGTTATTCGACTGTCTATTTCTCTGATGTGGGACCTTGTTTTCTGATCGGTGCAGGGCCGATTATACCTGTATCCTAACAGTTACATATTCATCGCAGTTCTACATTGAAGTAGCTTACGTTGGAATAGAAATATTACGTACATAGTAGTTGTACTGCAATCCCCTTGGGGGAGACAACACTACCACTAGCACCCAGAGATAGAGAGCCACCGCTCGCATAAAGTGGGATAAACCACGAGTGGGAGGGAGTGACTGTACAACTCCTTCGCAACGAAGCTTCGCGCCCTAGCGTGCAGAGCTACCCGCAAGCGGGAGAATAACGAGGATCAGAGAGAGAGGTTGCGGGAGAAGGGGGCCGGCCGCCAGCGGAATGAAGCCACGCCTCTGCGAACCAGGCACCGGAGCACCTCCAGAGGGATGATCGGGCGCCTCTCCGGGCACGGAGTGTCCTTCAAACACGTTGGGGGAGCGTCAAACAATACCACGAGTGGTTACTAATAGCAAAATCAACTGCCGGCGGTTATTTCTGGCCGAAAAGCTCCTGTTTTTACTCATCAGAGTGCCCCAAGCTGCTTATAGTAGTTTTTTTATCTAAATTAAAATTACTACACAACCTAAATTACTGAAAATTACAAAAACCACAAAAATGGTGCAATACGGGCAGTGTAAACAATTTCCCCTTTGGGGTTGCAGGGCCTCTAAATAGGGCCGTCAGTCGCTCTCGCGTACCCCTCGAAGTCGAGTAGGAGCCACCCAGCCGCCAGTGCGCCCTAGCCTATTCATCCACCAGTGGGGTTTGCAGCCTTCATGCACCGCAACTACTCCTACTGCTTCTGTGGCGTAGTAGATGTGGTCAGTCCCAGCTCTAGAACCGTGATGCGCCACACATGTGACTGTTCACTGTAACTTCTCGAAGGTTTTCTTGGATAATTTTCGAAGCTTTTAGACATCTACCTCAGTCACTCGTCAGACTCTCGCGCTCAAACGTGCAACCAATTCGAAGTATTATTTCTGAATATCGTGTTCTACTAAAAACTACCAAACCAATATACATGCATGCAAAATCACATCCTATGGATGAGGTATTTTGATCGTACCTGTCAAATTGGGATGGGCATCTAATTGATTTTGATTAGTCAAAAATCAGACCTCATCCGAAATATACCCTTTGGCGAACTCCAAATGGTTGATTTTTCGTGAAAAATTAGAGAATCATTTACGATTGTTCACATTTAATGGTACAGAGAAGAGCATACTACATCCATATAAGTCGTAGTGCTAAGAAATTGTCAATACTTTTAAGCGTCTGAAGCAATTCAGATTTCATTTACTAATATGTAAAATTTTTTACCTAAACGACAATTCACATTAATTGTCGAGAACTTCAACCTCGAAATAGCTTTTCAGTAATATAAACTCAGTAGTTCTCAGAAATTCTCGTGAAAAGCACTATATCCTGGCAGTTTTTCTGCTTTGCATCGAGAAGCGCTATTCTGTGAATGTAGTGCTATTACAGAAAAAATAATGGTTGAATACTGTAACATTCAATAAATATTGTACAAGAATGAATAACACGGAGGAATTTGGGAATAAAGAAAGAGACTTCGAGAAAAGTGTCGAAATTATTGGAAGTCATGGCAAGAGATCCACCTGTATTCTTAGAACAAAGAAATTTTTTAGGCTAGTGCCAGATTTCATCCGCAAATAATATTATCTTAGCGAGTCGGTCCACGTCCAATATTTGAATATCCTGTAAAGAATCGTAGTCTTCACGTAGTCATGTAAGAATATTACGAAAATGAAAACAACACATAAATCAGCGTTGCCAAATTTGATAGGAATCCTCAAGTTTCTATTCTTTTTCTCGTATTAGACATTTATTACTTGGCGGTGCCGCATCTTAAATGAAAGAAGCTAAATTTTCTACTGAGGTGTGGATGAGATATGCCTGTTTTGGGATCTCCTAGCGATGAATGACTTAATGACTCAGTTTGCACTGGATTTTGCTCGTCGAAATCCATCCATCGCCGTTGGTAACCGGACCCTATATTGAATGAGTGCCTCACCCCATGATATAAGAATTATTGATTAGGGATTGCACATCTTGTAATCATGGCTAAGCCGGGAAAGTAAGGCAGCGTTGAGAATGCCTGTTGTATTTTTAGATGCTCCTGGAGCGAGAAGCGAGCAACAATACCTGTGTTTTCCTATTGACGAGAGAATATATGGTAGAGTGCAGCGAGTGGTAGGATAGACTGTGACCGTGCCTATCTTTTATGCAAGATCCTTGTGACGCAACAAATTTTTCTACAGAAGCTTCAGAATGGGTCGAATGAGCCGACAGTACTGCTCATACACGATGCGGTCCATATCCTAGCTAGATCTGCACCAAGTACTAGTTGGTCGAAAGTTCACCTCTTTATTTTCCGTCATCGGATTCCCGTGGAACTTTAACCAAACGAGGTCGAGCAGAATTTGAATCATCCGCATATTAATTGAACTATAGACTTGCAAATTAACCTACTTCCTCCCTTCGAAGAGTTTGTTTCGGAATGTTTGTTGTATTCTCAGAGTTACGAGCTATTCATCACTAATAATTCTAACGTTGCTATGAAAAAGTAGTTTATCAGTTGAAGGAACATATCATTTGCTCAAATCAGAGCATCGGGTTGCATTGGTGTAATCACGCTGAAATCATATCTGAAAAGCTTCAAAAATCCGATGTAGATTAGTCTCATGTACATGGACACTATACTTACGACATAATCGATCATCTGCACGAGCAACTGAAATGACTGAGAAAAGGCCCGAGCTTTGGTAATGGTACCGCAGTTAAAAGAGCGATTTTGATGGGCTCGCATACATATCTAAGTATGTGTGGACGATTTCTCTTTTGGTCCTTAGTAGACAAAAAGGAACTCCAAATTAGTTTTAATGCTACAAGTAATGGAGGTAGGTTGAAGCGGAAGTTAATGATTAACTTTCCGGAGGGACTTTTGATCATTAAGCTTTATGGTCTCGTCCGGTGATACAAGTGTCTTACGACCTGCAAGTGTTCGTCGAGTAGAGACCCAAACGCGGGTCGAGTGAGAAGCAGCGCTCGAACGAAACGCCATTACTCTATCACGTATTTTCCAAGTAGTTGGGCTCCGTCGTGATTGAGCGGAACTCGAAGCACGAAAACGGCTCCCAAGCGTTATCTAGGTGAGGCAGCAGATCCGCCTGTGAGAACACTCCGAAGAGTCCACCCGAACGGGGTAGCTGAGAAGGTAGAGAACTACTTCTTGGTTGGAACAAGTACTTTGTTGAAGTAAAAGCAGATATCTCTCTCGATAGAGGTTGCAAAATATTTATTGAGCATAGAAAATTACACCTGTGATGGATGCACTGTGAATAATACGTTCTAGCTACTCTAAAAATGCACCAAGGATATTGGATAGGATCCTTCTCCGCAGCCATAAGACTATGTGCCTAATACAGCACAACTGTAGTGAAGTTACGACTCCGCCATTAACGAAATAACACGAAATGAAACAAACACGCAACGATCATTGCGTGACAGAGACATAGAATGCACGCAACATTGGAAACTTCAATATTAAGCGTAGGCGACAGTCCAACGCACGCGACAATAAATTGTACGCGAATGCTAAGCGTAAGACAAATGGTCCGCCTCATGTTGGTTGTCATCACCACAAGATCTGGGCGAAGCAGAACAATAGCCGAGAGAAGAATTAATAGCCTCTAATAGGATTTAGTGAATTCTTTATTATATATTCAGATCATATCACTCATATTATACCATTGAAATGACTGGTATAAAATGCGAGCGGAGAGGCTCGATCATTGGCTGTTCACTAACGATTTATCGAATTAGTTTTAGACACTAATCTTGTAGCAGATAGAATCTAAATTGTGTGTAACGGATAAACAATATGGATCACGAGAATAATTGTTCTTTACTTCAAATTGTAATGACCTTGTTTGAACTATTTCCACTCTCATAAACGTGGAGTTCCAAACTGCAAGGTTTATTTCAAGGAAAGAGTTATGGGCTGGCAAATCAGCCGTTCGGAGCTCGCTCTATAGTAAGCAGGCGTTGGACCTCTTCACATACCACGGTTTGCTAGAAATGGTAACCCGAGGCCAGTGAAGTTCATATTTTGCACCGCTGTATCATCCGTTCGGACTCCAATATAAAAGCGCCTAGTTTTCCGCAAGAATTTGGCGATCTTTTGGTGCCCATTTGTGTTATTTTTTGTTACGTAACATAAATTCGATTTTTGTAGTGCTTTCTATTCTTTGAAATTAAGTTTTAAGAAGGACGAATAAGGACACGGAAGATATGACTTTGCTGTTCTTCATGAGAGTAGAAGGTTGAAACTCAGAGGAACTGGCATTCGATGAGAAGCTGTGGGCAGCGAGCAGCAGGCATTTGAAATGTAAAGACCTCGTGATTTATATATACTACACAGATCACATGCTAAAGGTTGCAATGCAAGGTTTGTTTGCTTGGAAAACTGCTTTCAACAATCGATTTTTACTTTCTTGCAAAAGTACGAGGTAAAGCCACTTTCGCCCTTTTTTAATACGGTTTTTCTACAATTTTCTTTATTTTTTATTTCAAATTTTCGTTTCATTATGAATTCAGAAATTTATTTCGTTACTTTCATTGCCGGAGCATGGCGTAAGCGAGAAGTAGTTGATTAAGAAAATAAAAGAGCTAGAAAAAAATTTCTATTACGCTTCAAATCGTTCTTGAAGTCGTAGAGGCCGGCCAACGTGAAAAGTAGACTTTGACGCTCTGCAAAATCGTTCTTTTTATTTTCTGAAAACGGATGTTAAGTGTGATGTGTGAGGTGCTTAATTATATAAGCGACAAAAAGAAAATTTCTTCACTTGCCGATCGAAAATTCGCTGCCTGTTATACGAACGGTTTCATTGATTCTGAAATTGGTCCGATATTTTTGTGGAATACTGCAGGTCCATAAAATCGTCTGCGACATAAATTGACTTCCGATTCATGAACGATTCGACGGAATATTCGAATGTACTTTACATTAGTCCTCTTGCATTGGCATCAGTGACATCTAACTGGCTTCTTCTTCAGTAGGCACATCGGCATTAAACCCAACGTTGACTATACAAGGCCGAATGCATCACTTTATAAGTCCGTTAAATCCTTCTTAAAAATTAAGCCTCAGATATTTGTTATTTTACATCCGTGATTCCCTTGAAATGAATTTAAAAAGGAAAATCAGAGGCAGCTAGAATTCACTAGAGTTTCGACTTCTGCTCTACATGCAGCGCAATGAACAATTGTTGCACGGAGAGGAAAGGTGGTTCCTCGGACTTCGGCAAGTGCACGAATCACCCTAGATTTAGCATAATTTCTATTCACAGTAGAGTTGGACTAGTACTATATGCAACTGTGCCAATTTTCGGGTACTTGAGAGATTCTACAGCGGTCATTTTAGTAAAATTTACTTTTATATTCTAGATAAACTGAAACCAGATGCTTTGGAGCTCTAGTCGTACAGTGTTTCTTCTGAAGCCAATCTGGCGCCAAACGTAGTGTCTTGAGGATCGGCTTTGTGCCTACCACTGTTACTCGCCGCGCGGGTGTATACATGATCTATTGCAATCAACTCACCCTTTTGTGGCACGATAGATGCGAGTGGCCTTTTTCTCTCGGTCTGTGGTGCACACACAATATAATTTAGATCAATTCTTCGGAACTGCAATTCTTTAGCCCAGAATTTTCTTTCGTTCAGTGAGCCATGTTCCCAACAGAATGCACCATAATCTATTCGTCTCGTGATGCATCCGAATCGGCCGCCATTGAACGAGCATGAGCAGCGCTGCAATACTAAATTATCGCAAATGATATATTTCTCCGCAGCCGTGGTTCCTTAGTGCAGATTGAAGAGAAAATCTTGAGCATATTTCTGTATCTCACAGGAAGTATGATCTATTTTGCTAACCACTTTCGTTCCCTGACTGTAGCTCAGACACTCACTCACTCAACGTGCATCCCTAGGTGCAGCACTAATTTTCCCCTTTATTCACCCATTCATTCAATCGCAATTTTCCTTTTTTAAACCCTTTTATTTAGCATCTTTTTTGTTTTCCTATCAATTTCCCTTTCTTTATTTTCTACGTTTACTGATAGAAACGAACCGTTTTCTACAGATGCAGTTTTATCTGAACTTTCCTTGATTTTTCTTCAATCTTGAACATTTTATGATTTCCCTATCCACACGATTTCCACGTGTAGCATGTGAACTCTTACAGTTATGTAAGTCCTACTTACACAGTAAGCACTTCCAGGGGGGTTTCTGGCGGAGGACCCGGCTCCTTCCCGGGGCCACTGGCGTTCTCCTAGCGAAAGCGTTCTGTTAGCTAGGCTGACACTGTCGACTCCCGTTATCAATGTAATGTTTCCATTGTATCTATCTAGCAATATACAAACTACCTCGGTCACCGATGTATTATTCTGAGCCGCCTTCGCTTGGTTTCCCTCAGCTCGGCACATAGTCTTATGGTTTCAAATATAGATCCTAATTAATACTCTTAGGTGCATCTAAGAGTAGCAGAACGTCTTATACACAGTGCATCCATTACAGGTGTAATATACTATGCTCAATAAATTTCTTGCATCCTCTAGAGAGATATCTGTTTTCCCACAACCAAGCATTTGTTTCAACCAAGAAGTAGTTTCTACCTTCTCAGTTACCCCGTTCGGGTGAACTCTTCGGAGTGCTCTCACAGGTGGACCTGCTGCCTCACCTAGATAACACCAGGGAGCCGTTCCCGTGATTCAGGTTCCGCTTAATCAAGACGGAACCTACCTGGTTGGGACGCACGTAATAGAGTTGTGGCGTTTCGTTCGAGCGCTGCTTCTCACTCAACACAAGTTCGGGTCACTACTCAACGATAATTGCCGGTAGTGAGACAACAGCTGCTATTCATTTCCTTTTATTATCCTCTCAGTTCAGTTTATGCAATACTAATATAATGTTTGATAGCGAATAAGTGCCTTGGTATCTCTTCTAGGAAGAAGTAATCGGTTATCAACAGCTACAAGTACATTGGTTGCTATTCGGGGTTCCAAGAGTATTCTATCGTCAAGCCTTCCATTTGCCGTTGCTCTGTCGAGAGTGTCTGCAGGTACGCCAGGAACCTGTACCAAATGAAAGCCTATGGGGCATTCTCTCACGGATTTCGCTCTGTTGAGTGTAGTCGGTCTCATACCGACAGGGACGCAACCGTGCAGAAGGCACCTGCAGCGTCGACACGCTGCTACACATCCCAATCCTAACCGGGTCTCAACCAAGCCCATTGCAGGTCTTGCGACGAAGTCTGTTTCTGGGCATTTAAAGTTTAAAGTCTGGATTTTCCTCGTTTGAAGCTTCATCCTGGTGACAGAAGCTTCTCGTACCTCGGATTACCAGAAGAAAGTTTTCATTTCGAGCTTTCTTCGAAATGACAACTAATAATCAGAACCTCAATCTATTAGAGGCGGGCGAGGGACAGATTTGCCAGACATTTGCTTCTTTCATGGGCAGATTTACGTCGCTATGTCTCAAATAATAGATTCCAGAAATTTGTATCTTTCCTGCGCTGACATTGCATGCCCTCAGACCTCAAAAACATGGCATATCATGAAATATTAGACATAGTTAAAAAATTCCTTTTTCAAGCTTTTCGAATTTATGAGTTTAAGAATATACAATAAGAAAAGTGTCTTCCGATGAGATTCTAACATGCAGCATTGTTTCAATTGAAATTTATTATTTTATTTTATTCCCCATTCATAATTCAGGAATACAAAATTTTCAAATCGCTTGAATTCAGAATCTTTGTATGCTACGAGATTCCTATTTTGAAGCAATGCCACAATAAAAAACTGAGAAAGTTTTCATGTCCGAAGTCATAGACAAATTACGGTATCCCTTATTTTTGATTTTCATCGATTCTATATTTCTCGAAGTTGGACGAATATTCTCGTGCAATTTTCTTATTTAAATACTCGGCGAATCATGGCTACGAAAGCAGACATTTCAAATGAACTTACAAGTTTAGGAGAAAGCACATTCCGGCCGAAGGATGGAAATTGATGAATTCAATCTGCAGTAAACTTAACTTTTATTTCAAATTATCAGTTATTGCATGTGATTGACAAGTCTGCTGTTTTTTTAAAACTTATTGTTGAAGAAATAGTAGTATTGAATAGATGAAACAGCAACGTGGACCAAAATTTCGGCTCATTAGGAGCATGAAGATGTGTTTGGTATCAAACCAAGTGCATCACAGGATGCGAGGAAACAAAATTTTTGCGACGGTTTTGTTCTCCCCGACATGTCGATTACAGTAAATCCATTGATTACATCGCTATCTGTAAGTGTTTTATGTTTCGATACATTAGACCAAACATTTTTGATAAAATACACATAGCTACGATGTTCTAGAATGAATAGTTGTCACGTGAAAATTTACGTCCTGCCTCCAACATTCCCGCCCCGGCTCATTGATGACATCTCTTGATATCGAATATTGCTTCTATCCATCAGACATATCATATGCATGCAGTTCCTCATGCAGGCTTGAAACTCTTTCAAGATTCTCATGATTAAAGAATCTTTGATAGTTTTCTTCATATTCTCTCTATAAACCCAGGGTTATTATGGTACTTCGAAGAATCGTACTTGCTTCCATGATGTGACACAGTAAATCAATCGAGCAAATTTACGATGCAAATTATCTTTATCAAATTTCGAAAAGTTTTATAAGGCCTGAGTGGTACATTATTTTTTTCTAATTTCTTTCAATTTACTGTCTTCTATTCCCTTCACCTTGTTCATTTTTATTCCTGCCAATTTTTTTCTATATTTACTTATACTTAGTACTAGAAGTCCTCTATTACTTACAGGTGTATCAGTATCCGAAATACTACTTGAATATTACGAGTTTTCTACTTTTCTGAGAATTTTACCAATTTCTCCTGTACACTTTTTCCATTAGTACTTTCTGCAATTTTACAGCATTATATGCTCTGGTTATACTGCAAGCCTCCCAAAAGGCTCAATTTCGCAGAGGGCGCGTCGTTACGCCAAGAAAGTCAAGCTGACACTGTCTGATAGTTTAGCGTCTATGTAATTTTCCATCACATCTATTTAGCAATATAAAACTACTTCAGCCATCAGGTTTTTGGCCTGCGATGTATTAGCCGGAGCCACCAGCCTTGATTACTTTCACAAGCAACATTCGATTTCAATCACTTGGAACAGAATTTGTATGTTACAGGCTTGCGAAGCGGATTAATAGCGAGTAAGATCAACGACAATCATTTTTCCAGAAGTAATTAGGGATTATTTCAATGGTTTCGATTTTGGTCTAGAATCAAATAAAGTGGTTATTACGCATTTGTTCTTCTCTTTGCAGACAAACATGGTAGCAAAATCTCATTATATTCAAGTATCTATCCGGAAACGGACTACTCGATCCTGAAAATAATGTGAACACGAATAGCTGTTACAGGTTTTAACTGAAGCACACTGAAAATTCGAGAGCGGATGACCGCCAACACTAACTTTGCCCCTCGTTATACTGTAGACTTTTTCACATAACAATGTCCGGGTAGAAGATTGAAATGAGACTCTTCCTGTCAGACTCCAGTACTACTGTGCTGGAGTTAAGTTTTTGAGTGAATAAAAAACTTCTAC
>JAAUYH010251124.1_pt1 | contig 21147 bp, 21 predicted proteins | sample 7278061 | NCBI WGS metagenome assembly JAAUYH01 (sample SAMN14350203, study PRJNA611818) | marine sediment metagenome | isolation source: surface marine sediment (0.6m) | place: French Polynesia: Moorea | collected 2018-08 | reverse complement strand
CTAAAACAGCGCCTCCAGTTTCCTTCGAAAGTCTACCGCTTGATTTTTGAGAATAACGCAAAGGCTTAGTTCTGCGTCAGTGAACCCTGCATTTTCCTGAAGAGGACTTTTGTTGTGCGGGGCAGGGGCTATTTTGAGGAGGCGTACGAGGAAATAGATAAGCGATCGCACTCGCTCCTCCCATCACCAATAGACTGACGAACAAAACACCCATGTAAATTGGTGAAATGAAAAACATCGTAACCTCCATTTGGAAAACTCATGGGGACTATTTTGTTGAAAGTTGATCGCCATCCCGACATTAAAGAAAATTGATAGGTTATTGCCCCAGATGTATCGGCCTGAACCGCACTTTCACTGTATGGAAAGGTGCTGAATAAATCCCGTAGAGATGCTGCAACAACCATCTCTACGGGAGGACTTGTATTGGTGTACATTTAACGTATTGACTGTATCAGGCGGATGTTTCAAACCTATGACCGCCTTGTGTCAAAAAAACTTTTGACGAGCTGCACGACGCCGAGATCAGCAAGAAGGCTGGCGGTAGGTGTTCTGCGCCCACATAACTGACAAACAGGGAGTTGCCAATCGTCATGCCCAACACACTGTAGATGAGTACAGTCACGGCCAATAACAGTAGCTGGGTTAGTCGATTTGGCGCAATCTGCATCCACTGAGGTCTGACAAGTTGCACGGATGATTTCGGTTTATAACGCTTAGCTTGTAAATTAGTCTGGGCAAGCGAGGCCGCTTATGAAGAATGCGGAGCAGAGCAAGTGCTCGCTTCCTCCTTGGGAGATAGTTTGTCAGGTTCAGCTGCATTTATACAACTAGATAAGCTGGCTGGTGTCTGCACAAACGGGGTTAGCATCGCCGCCGCCAACAAGAAAAAGCCCCCCAGCACCACTGCTGTCAAGCGATTGTCGTGTAACAGATGCTTCATTATCCAACCAAAGCCCAACGATACCCCAATCTCAGGTAAAACAATAAAGAAGTTGAAAATGCCCTGATAGATGCCACGCTGTTGGGTTGGAATCGCATGGGTCAAAATTGCATAGGGTATTGACTGCGCACTGGCCCAGGCAATGCCAAACCCCACCATCGACAGCAGTAGCAGCGATGACTGGTGAATCAGCGGTAGCAGAATTAGGCTGGCCCCGCCGCAGGTCAAACAGATGCTATGAACAATTTTACGGCTGGTGCGATGGGCCAGCGTCGGCAGCCAGAACGAGACCCCGACGCAGACTGCATTGAATACCGCGAAACAGACCCCGGCCCATTCGACGCCTTCGTTATAGAGTGCGGAATCGAGATCCGCCGCCCCAAAAATATTGCGAGCCACTGCTGGCGGAAAGTAGAGGAAAAAGCAAAAAACGCCCAGCCAAGTAAAGCTCTGCACCCAGGCAAGCTGTTGCATCGTGGGCGGCATGTGACGCACTGCCCGCCAGGTTTCTCGCAGGCTATTCAGGAGTCCGCCTCGTTCTTCTTGAAGTTGCTCAAATTGGTCGAGGTTTTTAGGGGGGCGTTCGGACGTAGTGATAATGGTCCATAGAATAGTGCTGAGAAATAGCGCGGCGCCAAAGTAAAACGATAGCTCCACCGTTAGCGGAATGCGGCGAACACTACTGGTGGCGGGATCAACTGCGAATAGGTGATTGAGCAGCCAAGGCATAGCAGAGGCCGCGATCGCCCCTATTCCCACCATCACACTCTGCATCGCAAACCCTTGCGTTCGCTGCTCCTTAGGCAGCAGGTCGCCCACAAAAGCTCGAAATGGCGTCATACTGACGTTAGCGCTCGTATCTAAAATCCACAGTAGCCCAGCGGCCATCCACAGCGTCGAGCAGCTCGGCATTAGCACCAACGCCGCTGACGCTAGCAGGGCTCCAACCAGCAAATAGGGTCTTCTACGTCCTAGCGGCCCCCAGGTATAGTCGCTCAAATTACCGACAATTGGCTGCACGACCAGTCCCGTCAGCGGCGCCGCCAGCCAAAGAATAGGAATGTCATGGGCGCTAGCTCCCAGGTGCTCAAAAATGGAACTCATGTTGGCCATCTGCAAGCCCCAACCAAACTGAATGCCTAGAAAACCCACATTCATATTCCACAGCTGCAAAAAGCCGAATGCTGGCTGGGGTGCGTTTTCAACAGCCGTTCCCATTTGAGGGGATTTGGTCAAGGTATCTGAATTGATCATGGGCTTTTGCCCTTAGGGACGGTTCTTAAGTAAGTTTGATTACGACGGGATGAGCGTTTCAGGAGATATGGCGGGAACTAAAGTATGTTCGGCTGTAAAAAATGAATTCTGAGAAACAATTTACCAGGATACGAGCGCCTCTTCCTAGGAGGGAGTTGGGTTAACGGGATGCTTCAGATTAACCCACCCCTACCGCCTCCTAAGAAGGGGACCAGACAAGAGTTTAGTGGTAATCTCACCTGGAAATCACCCTAGACTAAAGCAAGCCCCTTCTCTTCCGACTGTTGCTTGAGGTCAACTGAGCGCGCCTGAGCTTCTTGGCACACATGATTGGCCCACTGCTTCACGTCGTAGCGACACATGGCTTGATACATGGGTTCCATGCGGGCTTTCTGTTCTGCTCTAGGCATGGCCAGGGCCTGGTCAATCGCAGCGTCCATACTATGTTGGGAGTAAGGATTCGTTAACACCGCCCCCGGCAGCTCCACGGACGCCCCGGCAAATTCGGATAGCACTAATGCCCCATCCTGTCCCCCGTGGGCGATCACATACTCTTTTGCAACCAAGTTAAGGCCATCTCTCAAGGGCGTAATCCAGGCGATGTCCGCTGCTTTCATGTAAGCGATTAGCGTTTCGTAGGGGATCGGTTCCGTGGAGAACTTAATGGGAGTCCAACTGAGACGAGCAAACCGACCATTAATGCGGCCTACCATCTGTTCAATCTCTCGCTGGACAGTGCGGTAAACCCGCATTCCCGCAGCCGACTTGACAGTTATGGCCATCAAGTTAATTTTTCCGCGTAAGTCGGGACGCCGGTCTAGCAAGCGTTCAAAGGCTAGTAACATCTTGCAATTTCCCTTGGTGTAGTCTACGCGGCTAGCGGAGATAATGAAGGTGTTATCCCCTATTTGCTCGCGAATCGCCTGGATTGATTGTTGGGCGGCTGGCTGCTCTAAAATACTGTGAATCAGCTTTGGATTGGCGCCCACCGGGAAAGCATCGACATTGATAAGACGATCGCCATATTTGAGCTGAGTCGTAATCTCAGGCTCCGCCAAAGCAGCGCCGCTGGGCGTAAAGGCAGTACTCACGGGGGTGCGCCGAAGCACCGCTACCGGACGCAGACTGCGGGCCGCATGCACGAAGTTCTCGGCATATCGGGGAATGTGGAAACCACACAGATCACAGCATAGTAAACTCTCAATAATCTCTTCCCGCCAAGGCAGAATATTGAATGTATCTGGAGAGGGAAAAGGGGTGTGGTGGAAGAAGGCAATCCGCACATGCGGCATCTTTTGGCGAATGTAGTAGGGAGCCATCCACAGGTTGTAATCATGAATCCAAATCAAGGCGTCTTCTGCCGCTTTTGTGCAGGCCGCTTCTGCGAATAACCGATTAATGTGCTTGAAATTTTCCCAATTTGCAGAGTCTGATGTGTGTTTCTCAGGAAAGGTATGAAGGATAGGCCAAAACGCTTCCTTGGATGTAATGTGGTAAAAGTCTCTAACTTGCTCAGCAGAAAGCGGGATGCGATGAACCACGCAGTTTACTCCAGCGCCTTCATAGGTCATATCTGCTTGAAAATTAGCCTTTTCTCGCCCAGAGATTTTTTTCCAAGCAATCCAAGTGCTGGCCTCGGCACTTGAGAAAAAGCTTTTTAGGGTGGGGAGAATGCCATTTGGACTTTTCTTTTCCCGATACACTCGCCTGCCGTTCTCAACGACTTCGTCGTAGGGTTCTCGGTGGTAAAGGATGACCAGAGAAGATTTAGATGGGTTGTTGCTCATTTATTTTACTGACAACATCAAAAAACAGTCGCGAAATTCCTGGACAAGAGCTTGACTGGAGGGATTAAAAGCCTATTTAATCCAAGCCTGCTCGTCCGCCTGCCGCTAATCGGTTAGCAACTCTCCTAACTCGTCAATTTCAATCCCTAACTCTGCACAGGCTGCGTGAAGAGTTTCTGTGAACTGGTCAACATCTTCTCCATACCCACATAGTCGAGCGACTGTGGCGCGGCCAGAAGCCGCATTAGCCTTGGCGCAACTAATGAGAATGATGCCGCTAAGCGGTACATTAAGGGTTATGGGAGTCGTCATTATGTTTCCTTTAACTACCAATCGCCCTAAGGTAACAGGCAGATGTTGCAAACCTATGACTGACTTGTGTCAAATGAACTTTTTGTTCCACTGACCCGCTGGCTAAGCCATGGGCAGCGAGAAACGAAACGTGCTTCCCTGCCCCAGTTGACTTTCCACTTCAATTTGTCCGCCTTGCAGTTCAACTAATCGACGGGCGATCGCCAATCCAATGCCGGTTCCCCCCGAAACATGGGAGCGCGATCTCCCGGAGCGCCAAAAACGCTCAAAAACATGGGGCAGATCTTCGGGGGCAATGCCAGTACCTGTGTCGATCACAGCCACCCAGACCTGCCCCGGTTCGCTCCAGGCGCGCATCGTAATCTGCCCCTGGTTGGTATAACGCAGGGCGTTCCCTAGCCTGCATTATTCATGAGTCCTGACGAGAGAGTGAGAATTAGCCCAAAATGAACTCGGCAATGAACAGATGTCGGGTTAAGGTGGGCTTAAATGTCCAGAAATGTCTTCAAATATGCCATTTCAATCGCTGAAACGGCCAAATAGACACACCCATCCTATGAGCACTCAGAAATCAGGCTAATTTGAGAGAGTTTGGCTCACTTAAGCGTTGAGTAATCTGTTGGATTTCAGCGGCAAAGGGACAAAATGCAGCTAACTCGACCAACACTCGTCGCACCGATACCTTCACCCGTGCGGCAGTTTTAATCAGCGTCGAGCGCAATCGCTCAACCTGCGCCTCGGCGAAGCAGGTGCCCGCAGCCGCTTGCCTGAGCCCCAGCATTAACACATAAGCGGCTTGGGCCAACAGTAAGCGGAATTGATTGGCGACAAAGTTGCTGCAACTGAGTCGGTCCGCCTGAATGCCCAACTTGAGTTCCTTGATGCGATGTTCGCTATCGGCGCCCCGTTGAACATAAAAGGTGTCATAGAGTTCCTGAGGCGGGAGGTCTAGATTCGTGATGACAAACCGAGGATTGGGGCCCTTCTCTAACCATTCCGCCTTCATCACTAATCGTCGAGGCTCCTCCCAACTGCCTGCGGCATAGTAAACGTCATCAAACAACCGCGCCTTTTCTCCACTCAGAGCGGCGACTACACGCGCCTGGTCGAGTAAGAAGTCAATTTTGCGCTTGAGCACGGCATTACTCGAAAACCCGATGGCGTAGCCTACTTTAGAGCGTTCACACACCCGTAGGATTTCAGGTAAGGAAAACCCGGCGTCAGCCCGTAAAACAATCTCTACGCCTGGCCAAGCTCGCTTCAGTCGCCAGAATAGCCAGCGTAAAATACCCGCTACGCCTTTGCCTGCATGACTATTCCCCGCCCGTAACTGCAACACCAACGGAAACCCGCTCTCCGCCTCATTGATCAGCACGGGGAAATAGATGGCGTGTCTGTAATACCCATTGAAAAAACTCAATTGCTGCTGGCCATGGGTGGGCGCATCCCAGCCATCAATATCCAACACAATTTTCTTGGGAGGCGCTTCATATCTAGCGATGAAACTCTCTATGAAAGCCCGACGAATAGCCCCCACTTCCGATTTACTGAGGTGATTCTCCAAACGGCTAATCGTGGACTGGCTGGCGAGTAAGTCTTCTCCTGCTTTAGGTAATCGCTCACAGACAATTTTGTAAATCGGGTCGTGACGCAACTGATTACTGTCATTGGCGTCTTCATAGCCCCCGATCAACTGATAGACGCGTTGACTGACCAATTGGGACAGACTGTGGATCGTTTTATCCGGGGCTCGCCAATCGTCAATACAATCGGCGATGGCTTGACAGACTTGCAGCCGTTCTTCAACTTGTCGGGCCAACAATATTCCAGCGTCCGAACTCAGTTCGAGATCCGAAAATTTAACCACCAGCGGTCGATTTTGATAAAAATCGAAATCTAATTCAGTTTCACACCCTGTCATGGCGCAATTGAGACGATTAATCTTTGTAAGAGCCTGATTCTAAAGCATTTCAGGCTCTTTTTCCTATAATTTCTTTATCTCTTATGCCTAATGCAGGCTAGTAAGTTCACTAAAATCTGATCGGTGCGGTCAATGTCTGCTCGCACAGACGGTAAATCAGCAGGACAGTCCAATTGCAAGCTGGGGCCCTCTTCTAGAATTTGACTGGAAAACCGCTGCACCAGGGACTCAAATAAAGGTTGCAAATCAAACAATCTCAGATTCAGCGCTAAATATCCAGCCTCCGCCTTAGAAAGTTCCTGCACGTCATTGACCAACCGCTCCAATCGTCTGGTTTCCTTAACCAATAGCTGACAGGTTTCCGGTGTCAATTCCATCCGCCGAGCAGCGATCTCCTCCAGATAGCCCCTTACAACCGTCAGCGGGGTGCGGAGTTCATGGGTCAAATCTGTTATCAAGTCTCGTCGTCGCTGCTCGACCCCTTCTAAGCTGAAGGCCATACGATTAAAGCTAAAGCTGAGTCTAGCGAGTTCCGGAATTTCACTCGTAGGCACTCTCTCATCTAGTTGACCTGATGCAAACTGCTGAACAATTTGCTCCATCTGTGACAGGGGCTGAGTAATCCGTCGCGCTACCCAGTAGCTCAGTCCTACAGCCGCAATGGTTCCCACGATCATGGCCCACAAAGAGCTGTGGTTCCAGGCCATCTCGAATCCCTCCAGTAAAGCGTCCCTAGCCGAGCGGATGGTGAACCCATGACCTTCTAACTGCTGCAACCGTAGAGAGAATAGATGGGCGGATGAGGCTCTGCTGATAACAATGAAGCTCACCAATCCCACCATCATCACCAGCAGATGGGAGAGGAATAATCTCAGCTGGAGACCTGGTCTAGTCATTTCTTTCATCTGCAATGATTTATTCAGTCATTAACCGTTCGTTACGGAATTACTGGTCTTCAAACTTATACCCCACGCCTAAGACCGTCTTGATGAAGGTCGGATGAGTCGGGTCAGGTTCAATTTTTTTGCGCAGGCGAGCGATCTGCGTATCGACTACCCGCTCTTCTCCAAAAAAGTCATCCCCCCAAAGTCGGTCGATCAGCTGAGTTCGGCTCCAGGCGCGTCCCGGATAGCTCCCGGATAGCTAATAAAGGTGGCCAAGAGCTTGAATTCTTGGATAGTCAAATCAAGCGCTTCTGAGGGCTGAGAATCCAGATGCCGGTGGGCGATATGCTGATCGACATCTACAGTAAAGTGCGGCGTACGATGGACCTGCGCTTGCTCTTCTTGACGCAGACTGCGTCGCAGTAGGGCTCGCACCCTAGCGACTAACTCAATCGGACTAAAAGGTTTAACCAGGTAGTCGTCGGCTCCTGTAGATAACCCAATCACCCGATCTATTTCTTCCCCTTTGGCTGTCAGCATCAGAATGTAGGAGTCCTTCGCGCCTGATTGCTTACGGATTCGGGTGCATACCTCCAATCCGTCCATCCCCGGCAGCATTAAGTCCAATATAATTAAATCCGGCTGTTGCTGTTGAAAGAGTCTTAGCGCTTCTACCCCATCCCCACAGTAACGGCAACCGAATCCTTCTTTTTCTAGAAGTTGCTGGATTAAGCGAGCAATTTCGACTTCATCTTCAACGATCAGAATGCTCTTCTTCTTCATCTATCGCATTGACTAAAGTATGTCTAGCGGCCCAACGAATATTTTTTAGACGGCCTCTTAGGGCTAAAGCCTATCACTTCTAGAGAACCACCGATAAGCTGATATGAGTCTAGTGCAAAGTTTGAGGCGGGAGGAGGTAAGTTGTCAGGAAAAACCTGAAACAGGATTGACACAGGTTGGTAACAAGACTGAGGTAGAGTGAAATTAAAAGTGAATCTGATTGGAAGTCTTTCCTGAGTTTAAGATCCCTTCCAGGGTCTGAGATGTCTCCTGAAGCCGAACTAAATAACAATTCTGTTACTTTTCCTAACATTAGTTCGTTCTTAAATGCGTTCTTAAATTGGTAAATATCATGGATGACTGTCCTTGCTGTTCTGGGCGACTGCTCCGACACGTTCGTCATAGTGGCGTTTATTGGTTCTGCCCACGTTGTCATGAGGAAATGCCCAATCTCTGCTCTTATGCTAGGAGTTCAATGCTTCAATCCGCTTTCTTCAGTTCGTCTCACAAAAGTTTATCCATCATAGGAGTGGAATTTGCCTGATTGATCGGCAATTTTTCTCTAGACCAAGTACATGGTGGTTGAGAACCCTGAGTCAGAGGCTGGGAACAGGATAAACGTTACCTAGACAATGAATTCGATTAGTGGAGTAAGAAGCTGTACATGCATTCACTTTCTTTAACAACTCCTGAATGGAATAAATGCATGGAGGCAAAGATGAATTTTGATTTTTTCAGCGATATTCACCAGCTACATGAGAATCATCTCACAACGACTCCGCCAAAGAAGCTTTCTGCACCCATAAACATTGAAAGTATCTACTTGTTGTTAATTGCCCTAATTTCGATAGTTTTAATTTGTAATAGTTGGGATTTTTGGTAGAAAAATCTATCCAGCATTACAGATTGAAACAGATAATTGTTCGTCGAGGATGAAGGCAAGTTCAAATCGTATGAGCCTTTTGTTTTCTATATTAAAGGTCATGTTTTCCATTGTTTGATGCTTGCAGATTCCTCAATTAATCCTCTTAGGAGATCCCCAGTATGCAAATTGCTCAAGTCTCCTCTCTATGGGAGCCAGTACCGCCTTCAGGCTATGGCGGTACGGAATTGGTTGTGAGCCTGCTGACGGATGAATTGGTCCGTCGAGGACATCAGGTTACATTGTTCGCATAAGGCGACTCAACCACCCTGGCTAAATTGGATCCTAGTTGTTCCAAAGCTTTGCGGAGCATAGGCGTCACTGATCAGGAATACAGCGCCTATGAACAATGGCAGTTGGATAAGGTCTATCAGCAAGCTGATAACTTTGATGTCATTCACATCCATATGGGGCATGCGGCTCTGCCCTACGCTAATTTCATATCCACGTCGATTGTCCATACGTTGCATGGAATTTTCACCGCGCCGATCGAGCAATTATTTGTGCAAAATCGCCACCAGAACTATGTCAGCATCTCCGACGCTCAACGCCGTCCGGAATTGGGACTCAATTATGTAGCGACTGTCTACAATGGCATTGATACGAGTCTTTTTGAGTTTCGGGCTCAACCGAATCACCCCTCCTATCTGGCCTTTTTAGGCCGATTCTCTCCGGAGAAGGGGCCCCATTTGGCCATTGAAATTGCTAAACAAGCCGGATGGCCGCTCAAGATGGCCGGAAAAGTCGATCCAGTGGATCAAGTATTTTTTGAACAAACGGTAAAACCTCTACTCGATGGTCAGCAGATCGAATATTTAGGTGAAGTGGATCACGCTCAAAAGTGTGACTTGATGGCGGGCGCGATGGCGACTTTGTTCCCGATCACTTGGCGGGAGCCCTTTGGTTTGGTGATGGCTGAGTCGATGGCCTGTGGAGCGCCGGTCATTGCAATGGCCCTAGGAGCGGCGCCTGAGGTCATCATTCATGGCGAAACGGGATTTCTCTGCCGCACTATTGATGAGTGTGTGGCTGCGATCGCCCACATCCCCACTCTGGATCGCCAATCCTGTCGGGCCCATGTGGAAGAAAACTTCTCTGTGCAACGTATGGTCAACGACTATGAAGCAGTCTATCGCCAAATCCTTGCGAAGCACTGCGCCCAGGCCGACAAGTGGCGGAGTTCAGCGCCCTACCCAGCTAACGCCCAATCGTATCTTCATTGAAGCTTGAATAGTTTAGGTTTGGGAAACGTCATCCTGCCGAACTGACATAACTTTGACACAGGTTAGACACAAGCAGTCAGTAGAGTAAATCTAGGGCGCTCATGTGTCATACGCAGAGATATTAGCGCGTTTTAACTAGAGTTGGGCTGCCTTATTTCAATCAACGAGACTGTCTTCGGTTATCAATAACCGGCGCTGCTGAAGTGTAATATGAATTCGATTCGGTGCATCAAGTGGTACGGACTGGCATCCTGGTCAATGGGTTGAATGTAAGTCCACTCAAGAGAAAGGCATTATTAAGCCGCATGAAGGGAAAGTGATTTGTATTTCTCTTGGAGAAGGATTAACCATGTATGCAACTCCCCAAGCATTCGAGAATTTAGGCTGGCGACCCATTAACACAGTTGAGAATGATTGCTCCAAACGAATTCTCTGTAGTTATAGCAATGAGACGCCTCAGTTTCAGATTATTCGAATTTCAAATATTCCGAATTGCTTCTTTGAACGCGTCGTTTTTCCAGGAAGACATATCGTATTTGAGGCATTTACGGATGCCCAACTAGAAATTCATACCGGCGCAATCATCAGCGCCATTCTGCTGGATGTAATTCCCTGTCATCTCTTGGCTATCAGGAAGTGAATCAATCAATGACACCGACAACCGATTCTCGATTTATTCAGTTTTTGCAAGAAGAGTTAGCCTTACCTACTGCTTCAATTGCGACTGCCCTAAAGTATACCGAGCAAGATCCCGGACCCTTACCCATAGTCCTATGGCGATATGGTCTAGTGACGTTGGAACAGTTAGAGCATATTTTTGATTGGTTGGAAACCGCCTAAATTCAATCGCAAGAAATTCTTGTGAGCTATCTAGCTATGATGAGAACAATCACTAAAGACGCGAAACTACATAGCGGAAGAATTAAACCTTCACTAACCTCGGATTTACTGAAAAGCTATCTCCGTGAAATTGGTCGGATTCCCTTGTTGACGCCTGAGCAGGAGATTATCCTGGGTAGTCATGTTCAGCAGATGATGGCCTTGTTGGCCGCCAAGGCGGACCTGACGAAACGATTGGGGTATGAGCCTGAGCTTCAGGAGTGGGCTGAACAGGCTCAATTGAGCGAGGATGAACTGAACCGGAGGCTTAGCCAAGGGCGAGAGGCCAAGCGCAAAATGATTGAGGCCAACCTAAGACTTGTGGTGGAGATCGCCAAGAAGTACAAGAATAGCGATCTAGATTTTCTGGATCTGATTCAAGAAGGCGCACTGGGTCTGGAACACGGAGTTGAGAAGTTTGATCCGACTCGGGGATACAAGCTCTCGACCTACATCTACTGGTGGATTCGGCAGGGAATCACGCGGGCGATCGCCAACCATGCCCGTACGATTCGACTTCCTATTCACATCACCGAAAAGTTGAGCAAAATTAGACGAGTTCAGCAGGAGCTTTATCAAACGCTGGGGCGCAGTCCGACCCTATCTGAACTCGGAACAGTTCTGGGGCTGGAACCCATGCAGCTCCGAGAGTTTTTCTACTGCAGCCGTAAACCTGTCTCTTTAAACATAAGGGTTGGAGCGAATCAAGACTCTGAACTTCAAGACATTGTGGAGGATGATCATTCTTTACCTGAAGAATTTATTGCTCAGGATGCTTTGCAACAAGCAATTGAAGACTTAGTAGCGCAGCTGCCCCGTCAACAGCAGGAAGTTATTGTTTTAAGGTTTGGATTGGCGGGTAGAGAGCCCCTATCTCTGGAACAGGTTGGTCAACGCCTGGGACTTAGTCGAGAACGAGTGCGGCAAATTCAACAAGCAGCGCTCAATAAGTTACGGCGGCACAAAAATGATATCAGTAGCTATGTGACGGACTGACGTTCAAGGCTGAGGTTAAGTTTTGAGAGACGAACCTTGGCCGCTAAACGGATCCAACTGTTCCAGTGCTTTTTGCAACTCCTCGGTCAGGTTAATGACCGAGGAGTTTCCGTCTGATGACTGCTTCGATAAAAGTCATCGGCTTCGACATAGCGAAAGGCCGTCAAAAAGCGAAGATTACCTTATTGAAACTGCTGATAGAGTTCCTATCACTGCGCCGATGACCAGCTCAATGTGGGTGACGCCAGCCGGTAGACAGGGCCGCAGACGGACCTGAAGCAAGATTGGTAGAACCTATGAACAGCCCGAAGTCACCAGGGACTATAGGCAGGGAGAATAAACCTTAGCCAAGACTGAACATGGTGAACGCATTGAGGCGAACGGAGTCTCCGGCTGTAAAATTTTTTATTATGTCAAATCTAAAATTTGTCAACCATCTACTTTCCCATCTATCTTCATTTTTGGGCCGTGGCCGTAGAGTAGCGGGCGCTGGGCTGATGAGGCTACGCCGATCCCCATGGGGAAAACTGTTAATCCGCACTTTGCTTAAGTGGCAACGGGATGAGTGCCTGGAAATGGGGGCGGCTCTGGCTTACTACGCTCTGTTTTCTATGTTCCCAATCATTCTGGTGATTTTGAGTGTAATGGGTTTTTGGGTAGGGCCCCAGACCCATGCCTACGATCAAATTTTACTGTTCGCCAGGGAATCGTTGCCTACCGAAGCCTTTAGCCTCGTTGAGGCGACCCTGATCGAGTTTCACCAACAAAGCGCCGGGGCAAGCGTTGTTGGATTTGTGGTCCTGTTGTTTACAGCCAGTGGCTTTTTTAGCGCCCTTAGCCGTTCCTTCGAGAAAATATGGAATGTCCATCCAGCCGCCCAAGATAATAATCACTGGGTTGAGATCGCACTGCGGGTAATCTGGAAGCGGATCCTGGCTTTCCTGATGGTAATGGCCTCAGCCTTGCTGATTCTGTTGTCCTTGCTCTCCCAGATCGCCATCGACCTACTGCTGGAAATTCTGGAGCGCTTTGGCGACTATAGCGCTCTGTTTGTGCTGGATCGGGTGGCTCTGCTACCGCCGCTGCAACGGGGCGTCTCCTTCATTCTGCTGGTGTTCGTGGTAATGGTTCTGTTCCGGGTGCTGCCGACCACACGGAACACCTGGCATGATGTCTTCTTGGGCAGTGTTCTTACCGCCAGCCTCCTGGTCTTACTGCAACAGTTAATCAGTAATAGCGTGATTAGCTTGGGCAGCCGGTTTCAGTCCTACGGAATTATCGGTGGGGTGATGGTGCTTCTATTGTGGATTTATCTAACCAGCCAAATCTTTTTTCTGGGAGGCGAGTTTACCTATATCTACGCCCGTATGTTTGGCAGTCGCCGCTGATCTTATCAGTCTGCCGCAATACCCCCCTCTAACTCACCAAACGGAATCAGCCAAACCACATCGTAGGGTTGTAAATTAATGTTGAGTATTTGATCTTGAGTCATCCAGCCTCGTCTGCCGAATAGGCCGTACCATTGAGTTTCTTGAACGCCTAGCTCAGAGAGAGGAATCTTGACCTGGCAAGGTCTGGGAGTGACATTGGTCAGGGTGAGGATGTGCTGGTCACCGGCAGGTGAAATTCGCAAAACGGTAAATACATGGGGCGAAATCATGAATATCCGCTGCTCGCCATTGGGATGAAAAGCGCTCTGCCCTACTCGCACATTAAGCAGTCTACCGAGTCGACGAGCGATATAGGAAAGCTTTGATTTTGGATTTTTAAGGGCTGCCAGCAGATCTTGTTCATCTATAACCTGACGGTTGATATCCCGAGTTGACTTGCTTTTTAGCACCGCTTCAACATCGTTAAGGCTGCCAATCAGGCCGTGTAGATAAATACCGGGCGCCCCACGCAGGACTAGAGCAATGCTTCTAGAGGCAACGAAACGTTTCACTTGAAAGACAATATCTTCCTGGCTACTGTATGAGTTGAGGGCGCTGAACCAGGTGGTGTTGATTTCGTAAGGGGTTTCCTGACCATCTTCCCCAGTTCGGTAGGAAATCAAGGCCCCATTTTCCCTGGCCTTCTGGATGATAAAATTGATGTCAGTTTCAGACAAGATATTCTTTACCCCCATGAGTCCAACTCCGTCATGGGTATCCAGCGCATTGAAGAAGGTGGTTGTCTTAGAGGGATATTCTAGATCTTTAGCCCATTTAGTCAGAATTGTCGCATCCTCTTTATAAAAAGTGTAGAGAACTAACGGCGGTAAGGCAAAGTTATAGACCATTTGGGCCTCATCAGAGCCGTTGCCAAAGTAGGAAACATTGTCTGCATGGGGCGCATTGGATTCTGTCAGCAAGGCCACGTCTGGCGCCGCCACACTTAAGACATCTCGCAGAAGTTTGATGACTTCATGGGTTTGTTTCAAGTGGGCGCAGGGAGTACCTGGTTCTTCCCATAGATAAGTAACTGCGTCTAGGCGAATAATGTTCGCACCCCGACGAACATACAGAAGTAAAGTTTCAATTACCGAAATTAGAACATTAGGATGGCGAAAATTAAGGTCGATCTGATCTGGGGAGAAAGTTGTCCACACCCAGATGGGGCCATCAATGGCTTGATATTTAGTTAAGATATCGGAAGTACGAGGACGAACAATGATCTGGCGCTGCTCGGGTGTTAATTCATCAGGAGAGCGATACGTTGTGAAGACTTCTTGATAGTTAGGATTGCCATTCAAGAGTTCCTGAAACGCCAGACTCTCAGCCGACACATGGTTGAAGACGCCATCAAACATCAACTGATACTGTTGTCCCAGGGTTTTGATATCCTGCCAAGAGCCTAATTGTGGATTTACGCTATTGAAGTCTGTGATCGAAAACCCCCGATCTGAGGAGTAGGGGAAAAAAGGCAGAATATGCAAGGTGTTGATAATCTGACTGAGGCCAGGGATGGTATTCAGAAAGTTAGCCAACGCCGCTAGCGGTGAATGTGCATTACCCTGCAAGAGATCGCCATAGGTGATTAAGATTAGATCCGCTTCTGTAAATCGGTTTGTGGCCTCAAAAGCTTTTTCCGCCTCGATCATATCCTGGGGCTTGTGGGCGTAGTGAACCCTGAGAATTCTCTCAAGTTCAGGCATATGAGCTTCGGCCTCAGTTGCCCCATAGAGAAAACGAAGTCGAGCAAACATCCGCTCCCGCGCCCTGGATGGAATGGCCAGGGGAGGATTCGTGTAGTCAGGTTTGTCTTTGTAGTCGATGCGTGATCTGTTCATAGCTTTTAACGGTCGCACTCATGCCTGTTGGTCTTTCTGTATTCAAAATGTCAGTACCTTATCCACCTCAATGGTCCACTGCGTCAGTTGGCTCATGGTGCTGTTCTCAATGCCCTCTATGAAGGTCAATTCCTTGATGCCGCGGGCGCTTGCAGAGGTATCACAGGTTTTCACATGGCCACCTCTGGCGATGATGGCTTTTAGCATCCGTTCAATGTTGTAGTACCCTTGGGGGGTGAACTGGTTCGGTAGGGCGCACGTTACCGCATCCGCCATCAGAAAAATCAGCACGTCTACAGAAGACTGCTCCTTTTGCAACGCCATGGCCATACGAAGCGCATTATATGTCTTTTCAGAGCCAGGGGCGTCATTGATGATGAATAAAATCTTCAATCTTCACTTCCTTTTCTCTGTAGAGATAAATTGAACTCGGGGAGATTGAACGTGCGACAAATCCTCATTCCTGAGAGGTTGCACTTGGCGTCAGAGTGATAATTCCGCCAGCGATCGCCAGCGCACTTGCCAAAACTTCCCCCATGCCCAGAAAAAGGTTCAAAATTGAGCGTCACACTCTCATTACGGTGATTTCCTAAAAAACTACAATGAGTCAGAAATAAGATTTGAAATATAGCTGACACAGGATTGAAACAATTTGTTCGTAGGGTTAGCTATAGGTGTCAAACAGACATATTTCAGGACACATCATCTCTTTCTACAATAGGAGACTTTTTCATGATGTCCACTCACCCCGAATCTAACTTACTCCCGAGCACGGCGATTCCTTCCGCTCTAGAGGTCAATTCTATCCTGCAGCAGGGAGATCAAGGAGGTGATGTCATCCGCTTACAACAGTTACTCAATGCTAAAGGTGCTAATTTACGCGTTGATGGCGTATTTAGCCATCACACTAAAGCGACTGTCATTCAATTTCAGAAAACTCACGGTTTGAAAGCGAATGGGCTAGTGGATGCAATCACTCGTCAGGCATTGCTACAACCTGAGGTGCAAGTTTTACTCACCACAGTTGCTGAAAATTACGATCCTCAAGAGAATCTGCACCAGGTTCGCGCTCTCGAGTGGTTTCAGCATGAAATTCCAGCCTCGACGCTGATTGAGTTTTACCGCCGTTGGCGAGATCAAATACCAATGCCTGAGCCTATGCTATATCCTGGCGATCAAGGTAAGGCGGTGATTGAACTCCAAAAGCTTCTCCATGATAAAGAGACTTTGCTGACGATTACTGAGCGTTCGATCAGCGGTGTCTTTGATCCCCTCACCAAGATCGCCGTCAGCCGATTTCAGCAGCAGCGTGGCTTAATGGCGGATGGCATCGTTGGTCCACTGACCTGGCGAGAACTGAGGCGTCCCCCAAAACCGATCCTACTCGCCAACCTATTAGACGATTACAGCCCCATAGACTGCCCCTACCAAATGGCTGCGCTGATGTGGCTGCAAAACCAGATATCAGACACCATTCTCACTGAGTTTTCCTTGCGCTGGCGACATCGCGAAGTGTGATTTTAGACCGTGGACTATTCAGTACAGCCGGTCCAGACGTCGAGCGTTATGATCCACCAGACGGCGACAACGATTGAAAATTCACTCCCGCTATCTCCATGGGGCTAATGATTGTTCAATCACATTAGTTTGCAATGGAATTTCATCCGGTCCTACAATACTCCAACTCATATTAGAACAGACCTCCTGAGCAAAGACTGTATGGTTGCTAATTCTATTCGTATCCAGCTCCTCGAAAAGGAAACCCAGGGACTACTGGACTGGGCCGAAGAAATTCATCAGTCCGACGAAACGCTGTTCAATAAAGCAAAAGCCCTGGCCACTCGTTTAGGGGCTCATTATCGGTCGGATGGACTGACCGAGATTGGGTTTTGGGCGTCGGAACTCGGGGCTGATATGGTGCAGCCGAAGAATATTTACTTGGAGATTTTCACCCCAAAGAGCAAAATTGACCCAACCCAGCCTGTCCAGAAAGCGATCTTCCGGCGGGACTATGTGGAACTGGCAAAGCAGAGGGAATACTTTTGGGGCGTCCTCTCAGGTATGAAACCAGGCACCAAAAACGAACTGGGCTCGTTCTACTGGCTTCGCTACCTGGATATAAATAGTGATGAGGTCGGGGTAATTGGCGATTGTCTGGCCTATTCTCTACCCTATGGGGTGTATGCGCCTGCTGAGTTGTACGACATGGAGGCATTGCAGCGCAGGCGCGCTGATCTAGACTATTTTTCTCAGGGTGATCCCGATGATAGCGGCGTGATTCGAGTCCATCCGCCCACCAACATTCTTCAACTCCATGTCAACACGGCATCCCCTAACGGTTACTTGAGCGGATTGACCGATGTTTATCGGAACATTGCCGAAAAGCTGAAACAACAGCAGGCGTTAAATTCGGCAGAGCAAAATTTTATTGGGTATGACGCCGTACAGCTTCTACCGATTGAACCAACAGTCGAGTATCGCGGCGATCATGCCCTGGGTCATGGCTTTTTTATTCTGCGGGAAGATGACATAGACGAGATGGATCCGGAAACTGCAGAAATTGAGCATGAACCCGGAGACATCAAAGTTACCCTGAAAAAGCCAGACACCCAAAATTGGGGCTACGACATTGTGATTTTTGGCTGTTCGGCAACGGATCCATCTGTGTTGGAAACGTTGCGTCCTGACGAATTGGTGGAATTTATTGAAACGCTGCACAACTTTCCTTTGGGCCCCATTCAGGTGATTTACGACATTGTCTATGGCCACGCCGACAACCAGGCTATTGATCTGCTCAACGGACGATTCCTCAAAGGGCCAAATATGTATGGTCAGGACGTAAACCACCAGAATCCAACTGTACGCGCCATTTTGCTGGAGATGCAGCGCCGCAAAAATAACACGGGAGCGGACGGCATTCGAGCAGATGGCGCCCAGGACTTTAAATTCTTCAATCCCTTGTCAGGTCGGGTTGAATATGACGACAACTATCTCAGCGATATGGCCGAAGTGATGCAAGAAATCGGGGAGAGCAGGCGTCGCTTGTTCGCCATCTTCGAAGATGGTCGTCCTTGGCCTGCGGAGGGATGGGAGGAAATTTCCACCTATCGCGACATCATTGAATTCAAGCCGGATGCGTTTCAATGGGGGCCGCTGATCTTCGCCCATAACACCCCCAGCCTCCGCAGCTTCTGGGATCAGAAATGGCGACGGGTGACAGAGCAAATGCAGATGGGCGAAATTTGGATTACTGGCTGTGGCAATCACGACACCCTGCGACGCGGCACTCAGGTTGACCCTGATCTAGAGATTAACTGGAATTTGGGGAATGGGCTGCCAGGGTATTGCGCAATGCCTATGATAATGCTGCTATTTCTCTTATGACCTATGGCTTTAGTCCTGGCCTGCCGATGGATTTTATTAACTGTACTATGCGGGCGCCTTGGGGCTTTTTGCGCAACACTGACGATCGCTACGGGGTTAAGGTTGTGGCGGAAGAAGCCGGGGGATTTCTGGATTGGCAAGTAGTTCCCGAGACCTATAGCTGGCCGGAACTATTTCCTCGATTAAAGGCCATGGGCTTTACCAAATTAAGGGAACTTCGCCAGTTTGTGCGGGGGCTGCATAATGCGATCGAGGAAACGAATTACGATCTGAATGAAGTGGCCCATCTCTGCCAGAAATTTATTGGTCCCGGAGCCGACTCAGAAATGACCAAGGAGGAAGCCAAAAAGTGGAAATCCGCCAGAGAGCTGCAAAAGTTGAACGCGCCGGACAAATCTGCAATTCTGACTCAGTTAGACGTGGGTAAGCTGAAGGAGTTTGCAAAAAACTTTATGGAAGACGGCCACGAAATGTGCAATGTCTGGCTGCAACAGGATGTGATTGATCCTCAACAAGTTGCCTTTAATCTGTCCCTGAGACGCTTTCGCAAAGCTAACCCCTGGTTACGCGAAAATCTATCTAATCTAGACCGGTTTAATCGCATTAGCACTGACGCTCAGACGGTGTTCTATGGTTTGCGGACAGCGCCTACTGATAAAGATCAGATGTCCAAGCAGCAGGTTGCTATGGTCGCTCATATGGGCGGCGACCCCCTCACCATTACTCTGGGGGATTGGCTGCAAATTGATCTGGAGGAGTGGAAGGTCGTCATCTCTTCCCCCAATATTCAACTTGAGAATATGGCCGAGAGCCTACCTCAGTCTTTTGAGCTAAAAGACGCCCAAGCTTTGCTTTTGGAGCGACGTTGATAACAATTTAAATCAGCTCCCCCGTTCATCAGGCCTACTCTTCCCCATATAACCGGAGCAAAGCAGATTTCCATTCTATAAGGACTTTTGCTTTCGCCGTTCCCAGATTTTCTCCTTCAAAATTGTTCCAGGGTGGATTCAGGAATTTGACTATGCGTGACTTCCCAGCAATTCAAAATACGACCTACGATGTCATCATTATTGGCGGTGGAATCAATGGAGCGGCGGTGGCCCGCGACGCCGCTTTAAGGGGATTGAAGACGCTTTTGATTGAGAAAGGGGATTTTGGCGGCGGCACGACGAGCTGGTCCACTCGGCTGGTGCATGGCGGGCTGCGATATCTGGAATATTTTGAGTTCAATCTGGTGCGGGAATCGCTGCGAGAACGGGAAATTCTACTCCGCAGCGCTCCCCATCTGACCAAGCCGATCCAGATGACCATTCCTATCTATGGCTATGGCTCCCGGTCTTATTGGGAAATTCAAGCAGGGATGCTGTTATACGACCTGCTTAGCTTTGACAAAACCCTACTGAATCATCGCATGCTGCCTTCCCAAAAGCTGCGACAACTCTTTCGTTCGATCAATTCTGAAGACCTTAAAGGCGCCGCCCAGTATTATGATTGTCAGGCTGAATACGCCGAGCGGCTTTGTTTGGAGAACGTCCTGTCTGCTCAAGCAGCGGGGGCTGACGTGCTGAATTATGTCGCTGTGACCCAAATCCAGCGACAAGGGAGTCGGATCACGGCGATCGCCTGTAAGGACGACCTCACGGCAGAAGCGTTTGAGATTGGTCGAGTTGATCAAGCGATGGTTATCAATACTTCGGGGCCTTGGGTCGATCAAGTTTGCGGCCTCGGGCGCACAGATGGTCAGCCAAACCCGCTCAGCAAGCAGCGAAAAATTGGCGGGACAAAGGGCAGCCATATCATTGTCGAACCCTTTCCAGGCGCGCCCAGCGTCGCATTATACGTAGAGGCGAAAGCTGACAATCGGCCCTTTTTTATTGTGCCCTGGCTTAGTAGCTATTTGATTGGAACAACCGATTTCCGCTACGAGGGCGCCCTTGACAACATTAAGGCGGACGATCAAGAAATTGATTATTTGATTGCTGAGACTAATCGGGTCATTCCCACTGCTGGCATCACCCGCCAGGACGTTCAGTTTACCTATTCTGGGGTGCGCCCGTTACCCTATGCGGAGGGGAAAAAGGCTGGAGGCGTCACCCGCAATCATATTCTCTATGATCACAAGCAAGAAGGCGTAGCCAACTTAATTTCCTTGATTGGCGGCAAACTGACCACCCATCGCCAGGTGGGGGAAGAAATGGTGGACGCCATTTTCCGCCGGAGGGGCCAGAGTTCTCCCCCTTGTCTAACTCGAACACAGCCATTGCCAGGGGCTATTTCAGTCAATGATCCAAGCATGAATCAGGCGCTGGCGGACTACCGCGATCGCATCTCTCAAGCCTCCATCCACCATCTGTTTAGCCTTTATGGAGCCCAAGCCCCCGCCGTGTTGGCGTTGGTGGATAACACCCCCGAGTTGGCTCAGCCGATTACGCCGTCCCTGCCCGACATCAAGGCCCAGGTGGTCTATGGGGTTCAGTCTGAAATGGCGCATACCCTGGTAGACCTCTGCCGTCGCCGGATGACGCTGTCTATGCAGGGAAATTATGGCTTTGACGCCCTGTCCCCCATTCGTGAGGTATTGATCAAACACT
>JAAUYH010004089.1_pt1 | contig 21148 bp, 11 predicted proteins | sample 7278061 | NCBI WGS metagenome assembly JAAUYH01 (sample SAMN14350203, study PRJNA611818) | marine sediment metagenome | isolation source: surface marine sediment (0.6m) | place: French Polynesia: Moorea | collected 2018-08 | reverse complement strand
GAGGTTGCTGCTTTCTCTTCGAAAACGCTTTATCCAATAGGTCATCGCTTTGTTGATTTCGCATCGTGTAATGCGTTGGAAGAATTTTCTATACGTCTATTCCAACCAAGTATTAGGTTATTCATATTCACTCTATCCCTTTTCATTCTAGATCAATTAAAATTTATTTTTTTCTCGATTACGTGCCATCAAAATCCGAATATTCCTGCAGCTCTTACTTGTTTTAGTACTAGCAACATCGTAGGAAAGATTCATGGTTTCCAAGGCTATGAACAAAAATTACCGTGCATCGAAAATTTCGAGCTTTCTAATTTTAGTCTGCTCTGTCTTCTAATGTATTTTAAAACTACAACCCTGTATGCACAAAGACTAGTTTGATTTTTTATGAGCAACTGCAATAAAAAGTACTGTATTCTTTTACATTTTCACCCCGGTTCAAATGTAAGTCTTTAACAAAGTTGTCAAAAGTTGAATAATCTTCATAATCCAGCATGTCGGCAACTTAACTTTTACTACTTCATTCACCAAATTCATGATACTTTCGTAACCACACGTGCCCATTCATTTCTACTATTGCGGCCTAGAAAATTTCTTCGCCGTTTCAATCCCAGCTTCAGTCGCTTCGTTCCCGGATAGTAGTTACATAACTTAACTCATCTACAAATTAGTGATGACAATTAAATTTCAAGAAATGTAAAAAGCCTATTATCCAGAGTAATGATTTCATTCTCGAGCCTTCTTTCACGGTATACATCAAAGTCAAGGGTGCAGTCGTTAGAAGAATACTGGAAGAAGAGAATAGCTTTCTGAATGATGATTCCGATTGAAACTACTGATTTACAAGATCGAATTTCTAGGTAAATGCGATAACCTTATGAATCTTTTACCGAGTGGATTTTGGATTTTAACCTTTGGTTTTTGTTTGAATCAGAAAAACTATATCGTCATTCGATCAAAAATATAATGGCAGCAATAAGTTGTACAAACGACGTGAGACACATATCGAAGAAATGGTTAATAACATCCTATGCTTCAAATCTGTGTTCTCGGACTACTATGGAGATCGCGATGTATCAAATCGAAGAATCTAAAAAATTCACATGATTTTCACGTTGATAATAATTGATTCGAACTACTGAAAAGAGTTTGAAACTAAAATTTAAACAAAAGCTTCGAAAATATTTTAAAATGCCAGTATTATTTTTGTATTTCCAGAAATTTTCCACTTGATTCATTATCGAATCCATTGATTTCAAAGTTTTGTTTGATGATTCTTTTTCGCTTGCACAAAATCCGTTAAGTGCTCTGTATTAGGTACATGGTCAAACCTAGCGAACTGTTAAAATGAATATCTTGACTCCAAATTTTTCTTCGTATTTTTGGAATTCAACGTAATTAATTTCTATTCACATAAATACCTGTTTCGTATATCAAATTACATGAACGATTAGAATTATTCAGAATTCGCGGTTCTAAATTTTGGTCTATGCCTCAGTTCAATTAGCGTCGTATGGACAAATTGCTTTGCTGATTTATGTCTAATTGTTTATTTAGACTCTTCTTTTTTGTTGAAGTGTTGTTTTAGTAGCACAACTATTATTTGCGTTTGATTGTCTATTCTACACAGATATCGTATACCTACAGATAGAATTTTAGGTTTCTCTGAATGTAATCGTTGTCTTCCCGTTTTAAGTAGAGCCTCTAAAATGCAATCCAGCGAAATATGTATATTCTAGTGCGGGTAAATCCTACTGTAAATATTTCTTCCTGCATCGCAAGGCCTTTGTAACAGCAATATTTAAATCTTCCAGATATGCTATCCCTTTAACAGGCCATTTTCAGAGGATAAATCTTTATGAACAGAGATATTGTACGAAAATAGGCGGATCGGATAAATATCCAATCTAATGTCAGAATAGGATCGATATTTGTAGTTCATGAGCAAATTGGACGAGCATATGTTAATGCACCCGTCTCTCGAAATTCGACTGCTGTAGCGCTTTGAGCTCATTTTTCAGTTCGTCTTTTGTTTTGTTTCATGTCGACAACTATTTTATATGTGCCATTGATTAAAGTAATGTCTAATTAATTATATTCGATCAATATAAATTTATTCAATACTAAAACTATTAATTTCTTTGAAACTCTATTTCGGCTAAGCTTTGAAAGGAGTAATGTATCGAACTCATATCCTGCATATTTCAAGACGCGGAATTTTTTGCTCTGTAGACTTGCTCCTTGGTATAAGTAGATCCACGTAAAAATTAGAATTTTGTCACAAAACAGCTTAGTTTCTAACTTAACATGCTGCTATCGTCAGGACGAAAACCATGATATGGATAAATTTTGGATTTTCCACAGCAACCTTGAACTATTTTCTTGTTATGGATATGTGCCGTGCTCTTTAAGCTGTAGTGGATTTTGTATTTGGTTTGGCCAAGTGAAAGATCCATCTGATTACATTTGGACCTGAAAGGCATTGCACGGTAAAATCAGAGGTTATTGAGCTGGTGTTCGGTCAGTCGGGATTAAAAAGAATTTGAATAGGTCGAAAATCGCAACGATATGTTGCAACCAATTAGAACTGTGCTAAATATTAGAAAGCAATAAATTTCAAATGAAAGGTTCTTTTTCTTTGAATGATTATTTCTTTTGTGGCGATGTTCCTTCCTAGTATAATTATGAGTGTCAATTTTTGAACGAAGGAATGGTAGAACTTTTAATCTTTCGTTGCTGAGTTTGACATCGAAAATACTTGCAATTCGTGAAATTTCTTTCGTGGTCAATTTGCAATTAATGGCGAATTCTTTTTTTAGATGTAACTGTTAGAAGCTTTCGAATCCACAAAGGATGGGCGATCGAACACGTGAAGAAGAATTCGAAAAGGATACCCTAAAGTACTACACCGGGTGTCGCAAGGATGATTGATTGATTCACGAACTGGAACATTTGAAGCCAGTTTTTCCGTTTTGACTATTGGTTGGACAGTACGGTTCGTTGTCAAGAATGTACAGTGCACAGCACCTTTGTGCTGTGGTAATAAACAAGCAAATCTGTAAATTTAAATAACAATAGCACATTGATCGATCAAACTTTACCTTATCTTTTTCCCCGAATTGGCAAGTGTTGTTGGAACAACCAATCAAAACGCGTAGGCACAGAAAAAAGTGCGAGAAAATTAATACAGTAGTACTTCAGGGATTTTGATTGGACAATAGCTTTCGACGTAGCAATTAAAATTTCATTACTCAGAAACATAAATTATCTAATTCACTGTCAATTTAGAAAGAGTAGTGTAACGTTCCCGTTTCGTTCCTGTATAGTGGTGCATGCGTGTTCTAGTTGCGCACTACCTGCTTGCTGGTTCAGTACTGTACGGCTATACTGTAGTGAAACCGTGGCCGGTGTCTCGCGCAGGTTATGCGAACACTTCGGTTACAATGCCAACCCGCGTGACCAGATGGTCGCTCTGTTTTCTGGTGCTGACGCTGTCGGTCGTATGCATCAGCGCATCGAAAGTACCTGTCGACTCGGACCCAGAATCGAATGATACGAATGAGCGGCTTGAAGCAGGCAACCGAGAAGTTGTCGAGGAGCGTGAAGACGATGGTGATTTGCAAGCGAACGAACCTGCCATTATGGTGCTTCAGGAGCGACTGGCCAGGTTGAAAAAGACCGAAGAAGAAATGACGCATCAGCGCAAATTGATGGAGCACAAGCTGGACCTGATTCGAAGAGTTCGCGTCGCCCGCAATCAGTTAGCCATCAAAAAGGTTGAGCTAAGTGATGCGATAAATGAGTTGGAAAGCAGACGAAAACAGAAGGACCGCTTGTTGGAAAAGAAGCAATCGACGTATGAAGAGAAAGAGGCGATTGCAGCGCGGAGGCGTGAAACGGAAGGATTGATACAGTCGATGAAAGTGAACGCTATGACTGCCACCGAACGAACCGAAGCCCTAGCCAAAATCCAGAAGAATGTGGCGGAGCAGCAAAAGGCTATGGAACAAAAGCGCGAAGAATCATTGATGCAATTGAAAGCCCTGGGTCGTGAATTCAAGGAACAAGGACTGGAGAAGTGGATCAAATACAATGCAGAATCGTTGCCGGTGATAGTCAAGGGATCAATCGAGAAGGCAACCGAGGCATTCGCCCCTCTCGCGGACAAATTGGAAAGTGTTGCAGATGCGAAGAGCATGCTGACAATGGAAGTTTCGAATCGACTTCATCACATTCTGCCGAAAATCAAGGAAAGTCCGTTCTACGAAGGCATCTTATTCTACGTAATGTTGTTGTTCCCGACGGTACTTGCGACGTGGCTTGTGCTGAAGATTCACGCTCGACTTTCACAACTCACAGTCGCGCATTATGTTGTAGCGATCAATTTATACTTCGCAACAATGAGTGTGTTATGTCTGTTCATGAGTCTACTCAGTCGAAACGATATATTGATTGTGTTTCGACACCGATCACAACCAGCGTTTGAAGCGTTCACATTACTTCACGCCCTATTGTTCGTGTTGCATTTAGGATTGCACGCGGTTGTCGCGTATGTTTCCAAGTCTTCGAAAGATTTGGGTCAATTCATCTCGATATTTTGTGTTGGTTTGCACTTCTTCGTGCACGCATACAAGAGAACGATTTTCAACCAAGACCCCAACATCGGGTCACCCGCCTATTTCCTCTACTCCATCATATTTTGTTACACGCTCTACGATCGAGGCCTAACCATTGTCGATGCGGCGCTGAACGATTCCTTGAAGGCCACAAGACGTCCTTCCGAATCATTTACACCACTTCTCAATACCACCTCGACTTCATTGAGTGAAACGCGAGTGCCAATCGCGGCTAACAACAAGAAAACCGTATATTTTGCTGGTCTGCCTGTCTTCGAAGCCAACTCGGGAATTGGCCAAGAAGACCCTAAGAATAGTTAACAAAACATCTTGATTTCCTCACTCACCGTTTTTAGTCAATTTGTCACTTTCTAAAGTTGTTTGTACTCACTAAATATCATCACCACACCAACATTTCACTCAATCTCCTTTTCGCTACTGTACTGTGCCTGCACTGTGATTGCTGTGCCAACGCACCTTGTTTTGCCGTCTAGCATTCGACCATACCGCACCGTACTATACCGTACTGCACTGATATTCGACGATGTGGCTCGTGAAACACAACGTGGGACTGTAACAGTATCTACCGCCTCGTAGTCTTCGTTCGACAGTCCACTACGCATACAGTACGCTTTTCCACATCTAATCGGGTATTGTAGTAAGGTTTGTTTATTCAAAAACTTAACCATTCCTTCTCTCACTCTCACTCTCACTCCCACTCTCACTCCCACTCTAGAGCTTGTTCATACCATCCACAAATTACTACTCCTTCCGTTCACGTTCACGATCAAGTTCAAGTTCGCTCTCTTGTTTCAGTGCATTCCAAGCACGCACAAAATCATTTTCAGGTTCTTCGACATCTTCATTTAGAGACTCAAATGTAGTAGTAGTAATATGTGCAGTTTCATTTTCGGGTCCACGTTGCGTTGGCCTGCGAGATCTCTGTCGTCCTCTCTTCCAACCATTACGCTGTTCACTTCCTGGTTTTGTTGCTACTGAGGAAGCTGCATCCTCAGCGCCAGACTCTTCTGGACTGTCCGAAGTAGAGATACCAAGTGCTTTTTTCAGCGTCTCTGTCAGGGCAGTGGCTGTTTCTCTTTCCTTCGCATCTAGTTCTATGGTAGGACTCACCTCTTTCTCACTTCTTAGGCGATTGTCTTTTTCAACCCCGACTTCAACACGGGTTGAAGGCACATCGACTTCTTGAGCCGTAGCATTCATAGAAGATGAATTTGCTTGTTGTGCCGCAGTTCTTATTACTTGTTCTCCTAGTATTCTCGAACTTACATGTTGTACTGTAGTTCGTGCTGACGGCCGGTTCATTTTCTGTTGTACAGATCTTATTGAAGGCCGATTAGCTTGTTCTGTTGTGGTTCTATTTGATAGATGCTTAGGAGCAGAACCTATCAATGATGGTTTTGTCGCTATACTTTTCGGTGATTGCTTTGATGCCTTGCTATTCAGGGATTTCTTCGAATTAGTAACATCAATCGGTGCGTGCTTTGTTGTACTTCTGTCATTACTGAGATCCTTCTCTTCACTTTCCTTCTTTTGAATTTCAGCCCCGTTGGCTCGCGACTCAATAGCAGCACGATAACTATCTTCCGCCGCCTTGCAAATTGAAATTCTGCGGTGGTAGGCATCGGCAAGATTCGCAGGCTTCGTCTTCGCTTTCTTCGACACTCTGACATAATTCTTGTCATAGTATCTATTATTCCTATCCGGTCGGATAGTGTACAAAGACCCAGCTGGTACTGCCTTGCCTTTCCCTGGGTTGCACAATCCATTCAAATCACCACCACCTATGAATTCTTCGTCGAATACAACTTCGACAACACGAGAGGAAGGCCCCGAATACTCGTTCTCGATATCCTCGGTACCACGCTTTTCGGCCTTCTCCTTGCAAGTTACAGAAATGTCATGTATTCCGATGACAGTGCCTCGCAGACCGAAAGGAATTCCCAAGTAAGACAACCGATTCACAACACGGTCCCCAACTCGAAGTCCACTACCGTCGACGGGTACAGGATCCAGGGACTCAGGGTTTCGTCCATCTAAATCGGCTTCCCAGTTTACAGGTTCAATTCCAACTCGCAACTGCCTTTGGCTGACGGTATACGGTTTCAGCTTTTTCCCGCTGGCCAGAACTGATCGGGTCAGTTCCTCTTGAAGCATGAGAGCAATCAAAGCGTTCCGTTCCAACTCAAAGACAGCATCGCGATAAAGCACTTGAGAAGCCGACGTGACCAGGGGCTGGGTAGCAACCTCACTTGCCGATACCCATGATGCTATTGCAGTCACTGCCTCAGCACTACCAATGGAACCAATATTTGGGAACAACTGCCTTGGACTGAAGATCGGTGCTCCCTTGGAACGAGACGAGGGCATCAATCTTTCCACGGATGCAAACAACTCTGGAAATGCTTCCTTGTAACGAATGAGAAGTGCGATTGCCTTTTCAGAAAAGAAGTACTTCCCAAAATCGTTCACCTTTGCATATCCAGGAATGTGGAGTCCACGAGCCGAGTACTTGATTCCTAATCCCAGGTCGATCTCGTCCTTGCCATTTTCCAGTCGAACTCTAACTGAACCCAAGAAGGCATTAGTAACTCTTTCCGACAGCGAACACCTAGTCGCAACCTGAGACAAATGTTTCCACCTCTGCGATTGCCACTTTTCGACAATGTCGTAAGCAAACGGCATTTCTCGAGCTGCACAAGGTGCATTACGATACAAAACTTCGACTGTTCCATCTTTCAAGTTGAAGTCTTGCACTTCACACAGGCTTCCGAAAAAGGGACCGGGCCCTACATATAACACCGTCTGTCCAGCTGTTGGTATTCTGGCTGTGAGTTCAAAGCGAGGATGATCAACCATTCGATCCTTCATGGCTTGATCATCCGTGAGGATCGTTACCAGAGGGAACCTTGAGACAGTGGATTCAGATGGAACGGAGAGCATGCAATTACCAGACCCAGGATTTTGAATAACTTCCACCAAAACTTCGGGCTTTTCAATATCGACAGCACTCTTGTCAAAAAGTGAGGCCATGGTCTCACTCACCCAGGTTTCAAATTCTGCCTGATTCGTCCGTTCTTCCACAGTGTACTCCTTGTGGAAAGGAGGTTGAGCACGTCGTACCGTGCGGTTCCAGTCTATAATCGCCTCAATGGTTCCACTCTTCCGCCATGGGAAATGCGTCCAGACTTGGCTTCCAATTCCTACACCCAGCGATAGAACTACTTCCTCAACACTGCCAGGTATGTGGTACTTCGTCATCGGCTTTAAAACACCGTCCACGGAACGAGCAGCAATCGAGGGCGGAGGAGGAGCATCAGACGAGTCGTCCGAATCGTCGAAGAAAATAAACCCGTTAGACTTCTCCTTCCACGAACCAAGAGACACAACAAGACTTTCCGACTTGCTCGCGTAACCGAAAAGGTTGACGGATGCTTTCTGAAGTCTCCCCGTGTGGGGCATAGGATACAGTGTAGGCAAGTCACAGACCCACGAGGCTGTTCCAGCATGATGTGTTCCATCAACCCAAGATGCGGGAAAAGGAGTACCCCTCTGGACGACCGGCAATTTAAGGGGCGTTCCTTTAGCGTGACTCTTCACCGTGCGCAATCTTTGAGGAAATGGAGACAAGACTTCCTTCGAAAAGTCCCGGTCGAACTTATAGAGTATGGAGTCGCCTAGAGTGTTTCTCTTTCGCTCCACTTCCGTTAGTTCTTCATTGGATACAGAGGCCATCGCCTCGATGAGTCGGTCTTCGTCTACGAATGGAAGCAATACAACAGCTTCCCAGTCGTTCCTCTTTCCATTCAAATCGGTTTCGAAGTCTTCCTTATAGAAATCGCGAAGAGGAGAGTCTGCACTTGTCATGAGTTTCTGATAAGGAATAGGAACACAATCAGCTGAGGCAGGAGGCAACACCGACATTAGCTGTTGATAAGGTAAGAACGGTTTGTCAGGTGCAAACATTAGCTTCTCAGCTGAAATTGCGCTTGCGATATCGATCAAATCTGAAGGAAACGGTGCATAATGGAACGGATAAAACCATCGCCAGGACTGGCAACCCTCGAAGTAATACTTCATTGTCCATACAATCCCCTGCAAGTAATGGGTCTTCATTCCATCGATAGACAAGTTCATATTCTCCGCGAATTCCTTGCCCATCTTCTTCTCATAGTACTTATGCTTTTTCTTCGTATGGACAGTCGATTGAGTGAGCTTGCGACATTTCGATATTTCCGCTTGAATATCGTACTCCATGCCCGGATAGAAAGCATCAACGAAATCCCAAAATTCGTCAAGGTCGTCAGAACTAGTGAATAATATCTTCGGTCCAGGTCTCTCGCGGCGGAACGACTTTTCTGTCTCTTTGCGCTTCATGGCACGCAGCTCTAGCAGTGAAAGTTTCGCTATGAAGAGCTCAACTCTCTCAGGAATAATTTGACCTTTTTCTGTCAAGTAGCCACCCATACGGGGCAACAGTCTCTTGTATAAGTGGAACATTGCCACCACAGAACCATCAGCGATTTCAACAGTCGGCAAATGAGGGAGAAAGTCATTTCCGACAAGCATCAGCATGAATACAAAGTCATCTACTACACGTTCGATATCGAAGAACGGAAGAGCTGCGTTTGAGCCGGACCCAATATCAAGCTCTAAGTATTCGCGAAGCAGACCAATCGATAGCAGTTCGAATTCGCCAAACGACACAGTATCGAGAAAGGTGGCTGTTCGCGGTCCGCCCTTCTTCTTCCAGTACGCGGTGAAATCCACTTTCTCTCGCAGCAAGAAAAAGTGTGGTTCATGAGAGAGTAACGCCAACATGATGAGGTCGGCATCAAGCCCATACAAACAATGGCGAGTGTTCGGTAGCATTTTCCCGGACACTTTCATAGCGCGAATGTACTCCATGATTTTGTGCTCACCTTCTCCATATGCCTCAGCACCAGAGAGAACAACATCGATTTTAGCCCAAAGCGGGTTGGTCGATATGCGGTCATTCACATAGTAGTCAAGTGCCTCAGTTAGTTGCTGCATGAAGTGAGTACCAGGTGAAATACAGTTAGAGTCAAAAGGAGTGGATTCCGCGGCGACATACATGGGGTCTTCGGCCAATCGGCGAGCATGTTCCTCAGTGCGTTCGCGAGCGCTTCGGAACCTGCGGGAGCGCTGCTGGTTCATTTTCGCGCGAGGTGCCACGCCGTCGATGGCAAAGTACAACAGTTTGCGGGGACGAATTATAGTGACGATGTTATCGATGTACTTGAAAACATCGAGGAAAATGTCTTCGTACGTGCGCACAGGCTGCTGCACGTTGTGATATCGTTCGCTATCGTCCACATCTTTCGCGTTCCCACGCACACAGTTGTGCACGACGCCATTCATGTCCAGGTACAAATTGTCGGTTCGAGGTGCGCAGCCACCATCCACTTTGGTATTAATCAGCGGATATCGCTCGCTAATGAATCGATAAAACTTCGGAACGCCTTGATAGACAGAAAAGACGATGCAGGAAACATGTTAGAAAATCAGAGCGCAGCAGAGCCAAGAAGCGCGCGCGGCTGCGGTTCACGTACCCATCTTACGGCTTGTATTAGAGTATGCTCGTCTTGTTGGCGATGTAGCGCAAGCATTCAGTCGAGCGTTCGATGACGCAAGTTATGTTGAGACAGGTATAGCGCGACTTGTTGTTCGAGTAGAATGGAGTCTTTTGTTGTGTTACGCGGCACACAAACAGGATTTATCGAGGATGCTACGAGTGCAGACGTAATACGCTGAAATCCGTAAACGGATAAGGCCCGTTAAAAACGGCAACAGAGGTACCTGGCGGGTAGAAGTTATTTATGATCCAGACCGGCTGTTGATTGAATATAAATTCCTTGTTTCCGAAACACTGAATTCCTAAACGCCAATCGGTTAAGCACGACGCTGAAAAATATTCGTCATTTCGTTTGTTTTCTTCGATTGCTTCCAAGTCGATCAGGGAACTTTTTGTTTCGCCTAGAGAAACGCTTAGCCGCCTGTCCTCCTACGTTACCGATCCCACGCGTGCAGGCTCGGTGTTTGGCGCAAGTGTTTCCATTGTCCCTCCTTTTGTGTTAGTGCACGGCGTGCGAAATGGCTTCTGCGGCATCTCTCGAGAAGCGATACGCGCGCTGTGTGCGCGAGTCCGATTTCTACGGGGCTGAGCAAGCATGTCGCATGCTACATCATCGTCTCACTTCAAAACCTACTGCCACGGACGAGGAAAAGAAAAAGGCTCTCGACGCACTGTTCAGTGGCACTGAATGGCTTCTCTCCAACGCCCAGGCACAAGCCGGTTGTGCGCTTGGTCTGCTCGTTCTGAAGCATTGCGTAACACATACTGTGCAAGTCGAACCGGACGTGGTCACCAAACTCCTAGGTCTTGCATCTGCATTCCAGCTCCCGGAAGATAACAAAGAGGCGGCGGCTGAGATCGAGCGCGAGAGACTACGTTATCTGCGTGCCGCGGTGGCGTGGAGTGCGCGGGAAGACTGTGGTGGCACTACGCATGGAGCTCCATCGTTAAATGCTGCAGCGGCCAAATCGGCAGCGGCTCTTGGTGAGAATCGCGCCGCACAAACTTTCTTCGTCCGCTCCGACGACCCAGTTGGATTTGCACAGTTTCTTCACGAATGGGCAAACGGACCTGCTCTTCCTAGTGAACGGGGGTTGTTACTCGCCCGTGGTGTGCTTTTGTATCTAAATTCAGACAACCTTGCGGATGCGAACGCCCTCAAGGCCGAATTTTTCAGACTTGAAGACTGGCCGACAAATCCAGCGCTCGCTAAGCCAGGGCCCAATGCTCCAGTTCCGTTGGCAAACTTTGTCGAGTTGCTGTGCAAGTTGTGCGAGTTGGAGGAACGAGCGGCACCTTTGTTTGAGAAAATGTCGGCAACATACATGCCTCATCTCAAGAAGGACCCGGCATTAGAAGCACTGCTAGCCGTTGTCGGACAGAAGTATTTCAAGATTCGACAGCCGCAGATTGGAGGCCTAGGAGGAATGATGTCATCGATGATTCGCGGCTTAATGACTGGATCTGGTTCTTGATGTGACCAAGAAGTGGTGAGGCGGAGTGGAGCGGTATGGTGTGGTGTGGTGTGGTGTGGACTGCATGTTTCGTGGGCGAGAGAAATGGGAGTAGGATCAGCAAATGATAAATTAGCGTCAATAACTAAAGTACATTGTACCTTTCTACGTCTGTGGCGCGTGTCTCTAATCCTTTTGATTCTTAGTTACCAGTACCGGTGCGGTATCTTACGAACGCTGAATGAGAAATGATACTGTAAGAACAACGGCTAAGGAATGCTACACGTGCTGCGAATAAATATTGATTGATTTCCGAGTGCATCGTCTTCGATTAATGCGGCGTGAATAGAACTTAAAATTTATGCATCGTTGCAACGGGTACTGGCACAGTACTACAGTATGTATGATCCGTTCGACAGTACACGTACCGCACATTTAAGGAGGTCAAATCACAAGCAAAATTTTGGGGCTGATTCATTCACAATTGATCCATCGGCAGTAATCTACGTAAAGGTTCGAGGTATTCACACAGTGAGGGCAGGTCTCAATCTTTCTACTAAAAGCGCCTTGAATTTGTTCAGTGTTTTTGTTTGGACCACATCTCAATGTCACACACTGCTCAATTTGTTTCTTGCATCGCGCCACAAGACTGCCTTCATGACGACCGAGCGCAAGCCGTAGAGCGGCAACTCGTAGAGCACATTTCGGAGGACGGCACTCGAGCCCTGGGTGTTGTACAGGATGCGTAGTGTTTCCACCGCCTTCGAAACCGCATTCTTCGTCACGTCACGGTGCACGATGGGGTCTGCATTCCACGGCTCGATCTCGACCATGCGATGTGCGTAGTGCGCACGATACACTCGCAGATTCTCGCGTTCGTTCATCAGGCATGCACTGAAACTGAATGTGGAATTGGAGATACCCACGATGTCACATTGCGTCAGCGCGTACCAATCAGGGAAGAACCCTGCCTTCAGTCCTTTCATGCTCTCCGGCATGTTCATACCCGCGGTGTTCGTCGTCACCGGGTTGAACTCGGCAAAGTCGTCAATCACTTGCTTCAACGCGTCCGAAGTGACCACGAGAATGGGATTTTCGACAGTCCCCCAAATCTGTCGCAACCATTCCACGTACCACGACGTGGGTGCGCAATAACCGAACGAGCTTGCGGCGATGTTCTGGTAATCTCCGTAACGGAGATGAACACCAATCACGGTGTGCTTCTTACCACCGCGATAGCGAATCTGTCGGTCGAATGCGCTGCCCAGGCATGTGTCAACTTCCGGTACCGGCTTGAATGTTTCACGAAACACCGACTTGAAGGGTTCGTACACAGATGAGTTCCACTGGAACCAACCCCAAATGTCGACATTCGTGGGTACATCGTCACCAGCACAGCTCGGACTCAAAATTGAAGGGTTCAACTCGGGTGTCGCCTCCGCACCACCACTCGACTTCTTCACGTAGTTGATGAGTTCATCAGTGAATGTCGAGTTGGCAAGCGTACCATAATATTCAACAACAGAAGGCAAGGCACGTGCAACTGGTTCATCGTCAAGACCAAACAAAGGACCGCCAACCCACTGCGGCACTTGGATGTTGGGAATGTTATGCAAAGTGGCATAAGCCTTCAGAAATGCGTACTGAAGAACCTGATTCCCGAAACGACCCAATTCACCGAACCCAGTCATGGAGACCACCTTGGGTCCATAATACGGAGCAGAAGCCGGAATAGAAGGATCCTGAACTGCGGCAAATTTGCCAAGATCAAAGATGCGGCTTAATGCAATTTCGGTATCAGCCTTGTATTCGGTGGTTGGTGTAGGCTTGGGTGCAGCTGTAGGTTTGGGTGCAGGTGCAGGCTTTCTGGTAGACGATACAGCTCTCGGAAGTCGGAAAACTTCACTGGATTCCTCGTCACTCGAATCAGATATGTCGGAAACAGAGTCAAGTAGGCCATCAGTATCGAGTGCCCCAGTGATACGACCGAGAAGATCGGCAACACCAGGAGGATACTCGGTGGAGAGAACACGGTCAAGCTCAGCAGTATCACTGATGTGAGCATTGGCACCGACTTTTTCAAGCAGAAGACGGCACAGTTCGACACAGTCCTCGACATTGGCATTGGGCTTGACCTTGGGAGTGACAGTACCCGACGAAGGAACAGAGGAGTCAACAAGAGAAATGCAAGACTTGGAGTGGGTCATGCGAGCACGCTTGATGAGAAGCTTTCCGACAGCTTTGGTGCCATTGAGATTGGGGGATGGGGTGTTGTTGTTGTTGATTGGCAGCATGGTACGAGTTGGTGAAGACGGCGACGACATGACGAAGAGTTGAAAGTTGGTGAAGTGGTTGATGATGGATCGAGTCTGAAAGAAGACAATTTATGAAGAAGTTCCTCCGTGAACGAGCGAATGACGGAACGAATGAGCGATGCTTTCCATACAGATCGTCAACGCGGCGATTGTTGGCAAATAGAAAGCGGCGTATTTGCCGCAGTCGAGCTCAGAACGACTAGAAAACAGGAGTTTGGATAGGAAGAGCAAATGAAACAGCTCGGGATAGACGGAGCAGATGTGAGTGTTGATCGAAACGGTTACGCTGAGGTGTGGGAAATGGATGTATTTGAATGAGTAGAGGGATAGAACAAAAATAAGCGAGAAAGTGAAGCAGACATATGCAGGTGGGGCTGACGTCAAGGGCGGAAATTTGAAGTGGGCGAGCAACGAAGATGGCATAGGGGAAATTGAAAGAAAGCATGGGTGGCCACAAAGAACAAGGTGAGAAACGAACGGGAAAATAACCGAGCACACCCCATGACGCTGACGGTTACTGGCTGAATCACATGGAGATTCCCTTGATTTCCGCCACTCATTGGTGTTAGCATAGCCTTTTCACATTTGCGTGATCGTATTGACGATAAAATTTCTTGTTAGAGGATTGCATGTGATGCGAAATCGAAGCGATGCTACGCATTTCACTTGAACTCGCCGTGCGCTGTACTGTATCGCAATCATTTCTCCATCGTTATTCCATTTCGCTTTCGATTTTGAACCAGTAAACCGCCCCACTCCTACCTAACTATATTCTAAATCAACTACGTGCTTTCACTTGGAACACTGTACGCCTGGAGAAACGTGCCAAGCAAACATCCACTCCAGTCTTTGGTCGTGTACTGCACTTTTTCGAGTTCTACGTTGTTTCTACTTTGATGCTACTCCGTACACTCCAGCACTCTTTGCGCTGTACCGTACCCCGGTACCATATCGGTAGATGCAGGCACTTTTTCCACTTTGACTATCGCCTTGCTGTACTGTACAGTTTGTGTATGGGTCCTCCACCTATCTAAAATGCCAACTGTACTACGTGAAATTGTAATTCTGTCAATTTGTGCGCACCTGTGTTTGGTTGGCTTAATTCTGTTTGCTCCTTCACGTTCGTCATCCAACCCGCTGCTAGTTTTTACCCTGCTTCATTCGCGCCGTGCATTTGCGACACTCGCCTTGAATTCCTTGCACCACAGTTTCTCCTTGTGAGACTGTTTCACTGTTAGTGTGTGCCCGCTCACCGTGCCGATGTTCATATTCCAACTCTACCGATATTGGTAACGGGGTTGTGTACTGCTGGACTGTACTGATGTGTTTTGTGTATTTGTGTCTTGCTTTTTGATCTCTCAACTACCGATGTGCTGCAAATGTTTCGTTTGAAGGACAGTTAGCACGCCAACGGTAAAGTGGCGTCCCATTCCACTGGGTACTGTTCGCGTAGCTACAGCTTAATGCCGAGATCTTATGGCAGGGTGCTACATCGACTGCGTCACAATTGGATCATCCCTATTTTCTAATATCAACTATTACTTCTCGCTGTCTCCATCAATATTGTTCGTGCTACCGAAATTGCACAAGAAACCGCTCCAGACCCAGACCGCTGGGGTACTAGTACCGGTACAGTTCCCCCAGTGCTGTACGCTACACTCATGGGCAGTGTACCAGGCGGACGCATCCTACTTCATGGGACATGAATTATTCCACTATAGTATTTCTCTCAACAAATATCTCCCGTATGTACGGTACACTGCGGTCCGGTATTGTAGCCGAAACCCTTGTACCGTACACTACTACGGTACTTCGCGAAATGTTTTCTACTTTCGCGACGTCAGTCTTTTCTTTCAACTGCACAACTGCTCTCTGCGACATCTACACCACAGTACAGTACGGTCCAGTACAGCGTTGTACGGTACAGAAAACGATGATATAACGAGGGGGGTGCCACAAGCTACTTTCTTTGTTCTGTTCTGTTACTTTCCTAGAGGTTATTGGCTACTATCATTTCCTGAAAGCCTTCAAAACTGAGTCGGGATGGCCAAGTTGATAAGGTTTAACACTTGTTAATGTGTCGGAAAATTTGTTGCGTGCATTAACGTTACAATACTGTACACCACGCGTGATATTATTCAACTTATTTGGCCTTCGCTTACTCATTCCGTCTCGACTATCTCACCTTCTTCACCATCGCTCACCTTCTCCCTTTCTTTTCCTCCTTCGTTCTGTTCCTGAGGTGTCGCTTCTGCGCGTTCCGGCTTCTTGCGTGGGACACGCACATTCAGTACTTCCTCGTCATCTTCAAGCATCATCAATCCATTTCTGTTCTCCTCTACTTTTTCCTCTTCCTTAATTTCTCCATCTTCCTCCGTCAACTCGCCATCGCTTTCCACAATCCGTCTTTTTCGACTTCGACCTTCATCTTGCGGAGTACCTCGTTTCCTGCGAGTCCCCTTTCGCACCACGACTTCCTCTTCTTCAAAGTCGAATTCTTCATCGTCGTCATCCTCTTCCTCCTCTTCTTCCTCTTCTATTTTGAATTCATCCATGTCAATATCTCCATCGTCATCAGCTTCATCTTCGGTGAGCACAACATCTTCGTCTTTCACTCCATTTTCATTCGTTTCTGCCGAACTCTTTCTGTCCGCTTGTTCACTCTGCTCTTCTTCCTTCGCACCATCTGTCTCTGTGTCACTATCTCGCTCCTCGGTATATTGCACAGTTTTCTTCTTCCTCCGTTTCCCCTGAACAGCTCTCACGCCGTCGGAGAGTGACGCTACTTCGCCATTCTCGCTCTTTTCCATTAGCCGCATATATTGTTTTTCAGTAAGTTGATCGAATCCATATGCTACGTTACGAGTGGCCTTTCGCTTTCGAGGACCAAGTATTATATCCGAATTCGCACCTTCCTTACTCCAGTTACCAGCGCCAGTTTTCTTCGACTTGGCTCTCAACTCTGCAGGTACACGAATAGCCCACTCAGGTATTTCATCCTCAGTTAGCAGTTTAGGTCTGTTAAGAATTTCTAGCTTTCGTTCTTTGTCAACTTGTTCAAAAACAGCAAACTCGTTCTCGGTTCTTGCCAACAATCGGTTAATTTCTTCTTCATTCGGAAGGCCATCATCGCCATTTTCACCATCGCTACCAGCATCTTCCAACCGAAGAAGTTCACGCAACATTTCCTGACGCTCGGAATCTTTGCTTGATTCATCAAACTTTCCTGCACCAATGATTTTTTCTTCGAGCCCGCGTTTGAATGTTGCACGTTCCAAAACATCTTCTTCAATACTTTTGTGCGTAATCATGCGGAGTACCAAAACTTCTTTCTGTTGTCCAATTCGATGCGCACGATCCTGAGCCTGCTTATCCATACTAGGATTCCAATCTGAATCGAAGATGATAACAGTGTCTGCGGTTTGAAGATTCACACCCAGTCCACCGGCTCGGGTTGTGAGAAGAAATACATTAACACTTGTTCCCGGGTCGTTGAAGTCTGCCACCATGCTCTTACGATCTTCTGGACGAGTATTGCCGTCAAGTCTGTAAAAAGGAATGTTACGATAACGAAGAAGTCGTTCCTGCAAATCGACAACTTTGGTCATTTGATTGAAAATGAGTAAACGATGACCAGTGCGCAAAAATTTCATGATACACGCATCGAGCATGTCGAATTTGCCAGCGCTTCGCCATAGATCGGGGGAATCTACCATAAGGTTTGAGTGATCCGAATAGAACAAGTACGGATGATTAACACACTTCTTGAACTGAACAGCCGGATTGGACAATTTGTCAAACCTTCTTCGCCCATGGGCGTCAGTGAACAGAATCTTCTCTCCCTTGCAGATTCGCAGGTACATGTATTTCTGCCACGCCGACATATCACAAATGAGAATGTGTTCCTGCTTTTCAGGAAGTTGTTCACCCATACGTAGTACGTCACTTTTCAATCTTCTCAGCAAAAACGGTCGCAATACTTGATGCAATCGACGGATAATGAGAAGGGACTCTTCTTCAGTTAGTTGCGCTTGTTGTTCGGTTTGAGCAACTTTCTCCACACCCATCTGGGCGAACGGTGCAGCAAACCAGCTTTCGAACGACTCTGCACTCTTGAATACATTCGGTAGCAGAAAGTTTAGAAGCGCCCATAGTTCGGTAAGTGAATTTTGTAGGGGTGTACCAGTCAGTAAAAGTCGGTTACGACTTGTGTAATAGGTATGTAACACGACAGACAATTTGCTTTCGTGATTCTTAATTCGGTGTCCCTCGTCGATGATGAGATGCTGCCACTGGACACGTTTGAGGAGATTCTTTCCACGCACGACATACTCGTAGGTGACCAGGCAAACGTTAAAATTGTTCTTCGCAATGATGTCATCAAAGAGTGTACGCCGTGCCTTTTTGTCACCCTTGAATACGACAACAGTTAGCGCGGGTGCCCACTTTGCAAATTCGAGTTCCCAATTTCCAATTGTGGAAAGTGGAACAATGATGAGGTAAGGTCCCGCATTGTCTTTAGTCTCCATGAGATAAGTAATGAGTCCGAGGGTTTGAATAGTCTTTCCAAGTCCCATTTCATCAGCTAAAATACCATTCAATCGATTGTTATACAGACTGACCATCCACTGAATACCTTGTAATTGGTATTCCTTAAGTTTGCCTCCCACGAGCAGAGTAGGCTGTTCCTTCACATCTTCTTTGATGGCGTGTGCTGTCTCAATATATGTTCTCTTCGCCGGCTTCTCCCCACTGCCACCATCGTTATCATAATTCACGATACCGCTTCTCACCCGCTCTTCTTTCACAACGGCAGCGAGATCACGGAGATACTTGTCGGTTTGGTTAAGCAGTTCAAGTACTCGAGTGTTCTTGGTTTTACGAACGAGCTCGAGATAACCTTCCTCGTCATCCTCTTTCAGTTTTTGAATACGAGCCCTTTCCGCCTCTCGTTCAGCTCTACTCGATGTACGCGCCATTTCGTCATGATATTTGAGAAGCGCCTTGGTCGCCGCTTTAACACCTCGCCGAACAACATCACGATGATAGCTTCGAAACTTGTTTGCGTGTTCCATGCATGCGTTAATCCACAATTGCCGTTTTCGTCGAGCATCTCGTTCTTCGTTCTCAATTAAGCGTGAACGTTGCCGTTCGATACGTTCATAGTCACGCTGAAGCTGTTTGAGAACACGTGCACGACCGCGTCCTCCTCTATTGTTGGTGCGTTCCGTTTCCACATGCTCCATCCAAATACTATTTCTCATGTTTCGCTGCAATCGAACAAGATTAATTTCACGGATGCGACCTTCGAGCAATGCCGCTTCCCGTACACTTAGCGGTTTTTCACCTTTTTCATGCGCTAGGAGAGCATCACTTGCCTTCTGACGAATATTCTCCTGAATAACGCCAAACGCTCTGTCACGCTCATGCATAAGTTCCGTCAAGTCGAGAGGTCTAGGGGTGTCCAATTGATAACGAAACGCTTCGCGAACATCAAACACACGTTCCGACCACTCTTGCGCACCTTGAGTATCTCGACGAACTTCACGCTCGCGCACTATTTCGATGGCACGCTCGTTTTGCGCCTTTTCTTCCCTTCGCATCTCATGGACATTAGCCCACTGCTGCTCAGCGGGAATTTGTTCACCAGTATGTGGATCGAATCCTGTTACTTGTCCATTTTTTATCGCCCTCATGATATCATCCGATAACTTCGATTCGGTTCGAAGTAAATTGCGTGCTCGCAATTGCATAGCGGCGCCTTGAATCTGATTGAAAGTTAATCGACTAGGCGTGGGAAAGCAGTGAGCCTTGAGAATTCGCAGCAACGCAGTGTAGGGCGGCGATCCTCGGACGCCCGGGCCATGGTGCTGGTTGAGACTTTCAAGCAGTGCCACCACAGCAGCAATCTCCGCTCGGCTAAGGGGTGCGCGGTGGCGAGCACGAGTCCATATAGTCTGTGCTTGCTGATTCTCTGCAGGTACAGGTGGATGTGGAGGCGTGGGTGCCTCTGTGCCATTCGGTAGCGACATTGTAGAGAAGCACAGGCAACTTCCCTTACGGAAACCAAGCCTTCGGCAGCAGAAAATGTGTCTTGGAATCTAATTCGATTACCGAAACTTAATTTAGCATTACTAACGATTTTCCAAACCAAATGGAAATAATTCATACAGTAATTTGTCTTTTGGAAATCCACTAAAAACTAGTTGAAAAGGTAACTCAATCCATTCAAAAACCGAATCTACTGGGCGAGTTAAGAATCAACTGCATTGTTGACTTCAGTAAGATTGAAATGAAACAGCTAGTATTTCTCTGGAACTTTGAGGACCGAGTTCATCTAGCACAGTACGTTCATTTGTTGATACAGAATCAGAATGCCACTCGGAAATAAGAGTTGGCAACTTTCATTCCACTTTTTACGGCTGCAGGGCTTCCAGACAAGAATCCTTTCAGATGTGTACTCAGTTTGGATTCAATCAATCGAACAATGAAAGGATAAGAACTGTGAACAAATGAAAAGATCAAAAGTAGACTACCTAGACATATAATAGATTCGTAGTTCGACATATTCCCAGGTACCATATTTAACTGAATATCTTTGTTCTCTTCTACCGACCAGTAGTATTGATAAGTAGCTTAGATCAACGTAAATCTTGCACAATATAATACGAAGACTTTAGCAAGTATTCTGTACGAGCACAAAACGATTGTAAAATGTGTTTGTAACATTTCAAGAATTGCGGATACCGAAAAGATGGTAGAAAATTCACTTTAGATAACGCGCCATTTTTAAAGAAAGAAAAGGCATCATGAAAGCAATTGGTGGTACTCTACGAAGGCAAAACGGACCAATATTCAGCAATTTTCTACGCCAGATTTCAAGATCAGGTATGATTTACGTATTGAATCAGCCTGGAGGTCTTATCTACATTCTGAAATACGAATGTAACCTACCAAAAGAGTATTGCAGTACCATTGCATAGTTGGTTGAATTGGATTGCTCATTACCTATTGCTTTCATATTTTATGAAAATAAGATATATATGGCGCTTGTTATCTATCGTTTGCAAATCGATAAAGCATGTCCAATCAACTTAACATGGAAATTAACTGTAGCATCCGAATTCCACTATGGAGAAAAGTCAATTTTGG